>OODJ01000133.1_pt1 | contig 85894 bp, 76 predicted proteins | sample 1671611 | NCBI WGS metagenome assembly OODJ01 (sample SAMN06348174, study PRJEB24527) | human gut metagenome | biome: human gut; feature: ankylosing spondylitis patient; material: feces | host: Homo sapiens | place: China | collected 2015-10 | reverse complement strand
CTTTCGTGCGCGCAAAAACGCTCCGAATTGCCAAAAGCAATTCCTTGTTATTTTCATAATAACATTCTTTTTTCCTTTTGTCAATCTTCTTTTTTGCTTTACTTCCTGCCTTTCGGATTCAGCCAACCAATTTCCGTCTGATTGTGATCGGATCTCTCGCATATTCAATCGCAGTATCCGCAGTGATTGTATGCTTTGCATACAACTCAGCAATATATTCATCCATCAGAACCATGCCGGACGCCTTGCTCGTTTGAATTGCCGAAGCAATCTGATGCGTTTTTCCCTCACGAATCAGATTGCGAATCGCATTGTTGCTGTGCAAAATTTCAAATGCCGGAACAAGTCCCGTGCCGTCGGCACGCGGCAGAAGCTGCTGATTGATAATTGCCTCAATGGTTCCGGAAAGCTGAGAACGGATCTGTGCCTGCTGTGCGGCCGGAAAGACATCCACCATACGGTCAATGGCACTTGCCACTCCGACCGTATGCAGTGTGGAAAACACCAAATGTCCCGTTTCGGCGGCGGTAATGGCAATGCTGATCGTCTCAAAATCACGCATTTCACCCACCATAATGACATCGGGATCCTCTCGCAGCGCCGCCCGCAGGGACGCCGCATAGCTTTTGGTATCCCGTCCAATCTCACGCTGATGGATAATGCAGCCCTTATGCCTATGGATATATTCGATCGGATCTTCCAGCGTGATGATATGCAGATTTTTTGTCTGATTGATGACATTCAGAATGGATGCGATAGTTGTCGACTTGCCGCAACCTGTCGGTCCTGTCAATAAAATCAATCCATGCTTTTTCTGATATAAGTCCACCACCGTCTGCGGAATACTCAAAGCGGAAAGCGGCGGAATTTCCGTCGGGATCGCACGAAGCGCAATCGCCGGTGCTCCCATGCTCATATAGGCGTTGACACGGTAACGGCTTATCCCCGCAATTTCATACGCAAAATCGCACTCGCCGACACTGCGCATTTCCTCCATTTGCCCATCCGTCATCATTTCTTCCGCCATCTTCCATACCGCATCGGCAGAAAAAATATCCCCTGAAACCGGCGTAAGTCTGCCTCTGACACGCATCATTGCCTGTCCTGCGGATGAGATATGAATATCAGAGGCGCCTGCAGTCGCCGCTATTTTTAAAATTTGACCTATGATTGACAAAACGATAACCTCCCGGACTTTTTCATCCCATATAAAGCGACATCAGCTCCTGAAGACTTGTAATTCCTTTGAGAACATATTCACGGCATGCCGAAAATAACGGTACCATGCCATTCTCCGCCGCAATCCGACGTACCCGCTCAGCGTTCTGTTTTTCAAGCACTGCATTTCGGATGGCATCGTTCATATACATGATTTCATGAACGGCAATGCGCCCCTTATAGCCGGTTCCGCCGCAATACTGACAGCCCTGAGGGTGATAAATGCTGACCGGTTCCTTGACACCCAGCATTGCCATTTCTCTTGCGTTCGCCCTTTCTTTTTTCTTGCAGGCGGGACAGAGCCGTTTCACCAGTCTTTGAGAAATCACGCCGACCAATGCATCAGCGACAAGATAATCAGAAACGCCCATGTCAACAAGTCTCGTCACGGCACCGGGAGCATCGTTGGTGTGAAGCGTAGAAAATACCAAATGTCCTGTGATCGCCGCACGAATCGCAATCTGCGCCGTTTCCTCGTCCCGAATCTCGCCGATCATAACAATATCCGGATCCTGACGAAGAATGGAACGCAGAGCGGCGGCAAAGGTCATATCCGCTTTCACATTTACCTGAATCTGATTGATTCCCTCCAGTGTGTATTCCACAGGATCCTCAACAGTCGTAACATTGACATCCGGCCTGTTCAGTTCACGAAGGAATGAATACAGCGTCGTAGTTTTTCCGCACCCCGTCGGTCCCGTTAAAAGTACGATGCCGTGCGGGTGCGCAAGAATTTTATCGACAATGGCATTTGCCTGCTCGGTGAAGCCGAGTTCTTCTCTTGTAAAACGAAACGCAGACTTGTCGAGAATTCGAATAACAAACTTCTCCCCCCATACGGTCGGGATAGAAGAGACACGGAAATCATATTCCAATCCGCTGATCACCATGTTGAAATGTCCGTCCTGCGGAATTCTGCGTTCGGCAATATTCATTTCCGCTATGATCTTGATACGTGCACAAATGGCAGGATACGATTCAATCGGGAAGCTTACCCGATCAGAAAGTTCACCGTCAATCCGATACCGGATGCGGACAATTTTTTCAAACGGTTCGATATGAATATCGCTGGCACGAAACGGAATTGCTTCCCGAATGACGGAATCGACGAGCTTAACGGCAGGCGCATTGATGACATCCTGCTCACTTTCCGCCTGCGAAGCAGAATTTCCGTTCTGCACTCTTTTCGGACTCTGTCTGTCCTGTTCCCGTTTCAAATTGTCGAGCGCGCTGGCCGTTGAACGTACCGCCGCAATAGAATCGATAAAAATATCAATCTGTGTCGGCGGCACCAAGACAAAATTGACCTTCCCCGGATAAAGGGATGCAAAGGAAGACATAGAAATAAAATCGGATGGATTCCCCACTGCCGCCACGAGCGTGCCGTCATCTGCAATGGAAACCGGCACGATTTTATGGCGCTTCAAATAAGCCAACTCCGCTGTGTCGATGAGTGCCTCGTCAACTGTCAGCATATCCATTTCGATATACGGCATGCAATAATATTCGCCAAGCGCCGCTGTCGCCGCGATATCGTTGCAATATCCATTCGAAATCAAATAGCGGTCCGCGGGAAGTCCCAAACTGTCACATTCGGCAAGAATTTCTTCTATATCTTTTTGGCTGATAATGTTTTTATAAACAAAAAATTGTAAGATTTCAAGATTCAGATTCAAAATATGCCTCCGGAATCAAAGCGTTTGCATGATAGAAAGTATCGGCGCATAAATGGAAATAAACACCAAACCAATCGCGCCGCCCATCACAATCAGAATCACAGGCTGAATCATTGCAGTCGTCGCGTTCAAAGCATTTTGCACTTCAGAATCAAAGTGATCACAGGATTTGAGAAGCACCTCATCCATTGCGCCCGTATTTTCGCCGACCGCAACCATCTGAATGAGCAGCTGCGGAAAAATTTTATATCTGTCCAAAGCCAATGCAAGAGGAACACCTTGCTTGACATCCTCAATCGCCATACGGAACCGACGTTCAATATTTTTGTTTCCCATCAGATTTGCCATGACGTCAAGTGCATCTACAATATCCATACCGGACTCAATCAGAAGTCCGAATCCACGGGCAAAACGGGAAGTTACCGTCGCTACCTGAATTTTCTTCATAAAAGGGATGCGCACTTTCATCGTATCGTAAAAATATTTTCCCTTCTTTGTCTTTCCGAAAAGAATCAGACCCGCCACAATGACAAAGATAACAATTAAAATTTCTTTCCACCATGTCAGAAAAAATTCGCTGACACGGAACATTGCCAACGTAATTCCCGGCATCGGAACATCCATTACGGCAAGAGAATCTCGGAAAGTCGGAATGACATACAGAGTCAGCACCGCCAAAACAATGACCGTAAGACAAAAAAGCACAATCGGATAAGCAAGCGCACTCTTGACCTTGGAACGGATTTTATAGTCGTTTTCATAATAATCCGCAACACTGATCATCACCTTGTCAAGCACGCCGCCAACCTCGCCGACATACGTCATACTGCGGAAATATTCCGGAAACACCCGTTTATGTTTTGCCATTGCCTCAGATAAAAGCAATCCGGATTTCACATCCTCGTATACGCGTGCCAGCACCTTTCGGAAATACGTGGTATACGACTGCTCTTTTAATACCTCCAGACAATCGACTACGGAAACACCGGCATTGATCATAACGGCAAATTGACGACAAAAAACAGTCAGCTCTTTGATGGAAATTTTACCTGTCGCGGTAAAAAATGCACTGGGCGGCGCTTCGGATACCGCTTTTGCCTTGACAAGATACAGCCTTTGCTTGGCAAGCTCCTCGCGCAGTGCTGCTTCATTTTCTGCATAAAATGTCCCGGTAAATTTCATCTTATCAAAATTGATTGCGGTATATTTAAATTTTTGCATGTATGAAACATTCCTTTCCCGCCGGTGCAGGCGTTAAAATGAAAGAAGATTCAAATACCAAAGAGTAATCGCGTCTCCGAAAAACGCAGCGATAAGAATCCCAACCGTGAGAAACGGTGCAAACGGATACTCGGTAAAACGCTCCGATTTACTCTTTGCTTTCATGATCAAAAGGATAACGGAGCCTGTCACCGAGCCGATCAGCACCGCGATAAATGTATGGATCCATCCAAGATATAACCCCGCCGCCGCCATCAGCTTGACATCGCCAAAGCCGATTCCTTCCCGTTTATAAATCAGCTTTGCCAACAAATAAACGGCAAGGAAAAAGCCGCCGCCCACCGCAAGACCAATCAGATGATCCATCCAGCGACTGTCCGTAAGAAGTGCATCGGATACTGTTATCACAACGCCAAGCACAGCAAGAATCACCGAAAAGCGGTCCGGAATTATCTGGTGCTCCCAATCAATAAAACATACGCAGATAAGCACGGAAGCAAGTACTGCCATACAGACGGTGCGTATGATATCATATGTGTCAAAGGAAAAGAAAAGAAAAACCGAGCCAAGCCAAAAAATCATATTGGCAAGTTCCACAATCGTATAGCGAAGCGATATATGGGAACCGCAACCACGACATTTCCCTTTCAAAATACAGTAGGAAAGTATCGGAATGTTGTCATACCATTTCAGTTTATAGTGGCAATTCGGACAATGAGAAGGCGGATAGGCGACACTCATGCCCAGCGGCACACGGTAGATAACGACATTGAGAAAGCTACCGATACAGAGCCCGAGAAGTCCCGTCAAAATATAGGTAAATACAAGATAAATCATTTCCATCAAAAGCCATCACCCCGATAAGCGCCGTATACCCACACCTTCGCATATCTCTCTCCGTTTGCTTTTTCCCCGGCGACAATCGTGAAAAGTGTTTCGGTCATGGACTTGTCCTTGACAATGAGCGTCATTTTATCGTAACTTACCACGATATTGTATGATTTCGGTATATATTCTCCGTCAGAGGGCACAGCGCCCACGTGTTCACCCCACGTCAGAACGTCAAGAACCGTTTGATAATCATCGTCGCTGTCAATACGTAAGAAGCGGCTCCCGATTTCATCCAGCATCAATTTTTCATCCAGTTCATCGGAGGAAGCCTCATAAGCGGTATTCCCATATAAAGCAGCGGAAAGAAAAATAAATGCGATAACGCTGACCATCATGAGCCCCACAACCACAATGGGAAGAACGGAACCTTTTCTGCTGCTTTTCATATGTCGTCCTCCCGCGCTTCTGTTTGCGCCGGTGCGGATATCAGTGTCAAGCCACCTGACGTCATGCGGTACGCACGCTGGAGTCTTGCCGTGCCGCCGCGCACATAACGGGCATCGGCAATCAAATCGGTAATACGGACCTCGCCGTCGTCATCGGTTTGAATGTATACAACCACTTTCACAGAACAATCCTCCGGATCCGCATAGATTTCCGGATCCTCCTCCACATTCGGACGGTTCCCGTCACGGAGTTTCCGTATACTTGCCCTCACCTCTCCGGCAGATTCCCCCTCATTCTCTCGCATGAGATAATAATCGGAAGGGATCGCGATCATAAGGCGATAGATACCGGGCATATCGAATATCCGGGACATTCCGCCATCCATTTCTGTCGGATCATAAGAAATTTCCGTGAGCGAATAAGCAAACATCAGTGCCTCTTCCGGATACCCGCTCTGAAGGCAGGAAAGTATGTTATCTGCTTCATTGACCGCATATTGCCGCAAGCTTTGGTTTTCAAAGGATTCTGCGGCGGACAGCACGGTGGAAAGTGCAGCAAAAGAAATCACAATCACCAGCGTCATGGCGACGACGACCTCCACCAGAGTCATTCCGCGCTGATGGGTTTGGCAGCGCTCTTCCATCGTGCAATCCCTCCTATCCCGTTTCGTCTACAGTACCTGTTGCCCCTTGAAGCTTCCCGCAAGATATCCTCCGTAAGCGGAAAGATGCCCCGTAACCTCATCATTTTTTTCAACAGACGGATCAAAATACATAAATTTCATATGCGAGTCCTCTTCGGCATTGACCATGCCAATAAGAAAAGCATAGGAAAGCGGAAGATTCAGCACCACATAATCCGGCTCCGGCATTCCCTCAATCATCCGGCATTGTCTTGCAAACAGCAAAACTCTCTTTAGAATATACCGGAAATTTTCATAGATAAAGCCATGAGGCTCCGCCGGCATTTTGCGATGCATGAAACGCGGCAAGTGTCTGCCTTCTCTTTGCTTTGTGCCTCCGTTTGATGAGGAATCTTCTGTCTGCAGCTCTCCAATCAGCTTTAACATTTCTTCTTCCGAAAGATTTTCCGCATCGACCGCAGGAACCTCTCCCGTCACGACCGAAAGCTCCTCCGTATCTGCAAAAGATGCTTCGGAGGATTCCGTCTCGTCCTCCTCATACACCATATCATTTATGGAACCGAGCGATTTTGTAAGCTGCTTTGCCCGCGCCGATTCTTTTGCATTCAGAACAGCAAGGACCGCAGCTTCGTCACCGTTTATCGTATTTTCCTCAACGATATAGGAATCTTTTAAAATATTCTGCCCAAATGCAAGCTCCGAAAAGCCAAGGATTCTTTCTTTTTCGGAAAGAACAAGCAGCGTGCTGTTTTTCCGGACATCAACCAGCAAAACATTATCCTTTTTTACCTTGGGGCGCAATCCGAACAACGCATATGCAGCAGATACTGGCTGAAATGTCATGGTGGACACCGGCATGGAATGTCTTGCGAAAACCCCGCGAATTTCATCTATTACCGATTTTTTTGTCACACTCAGAAGATATGCGGTGCTCTTTTTATTCGTATACAAGATTTGCGATGATATCGTAAGATCCTGAGCATTCTTGTATTGATTCTTGATCTCCGCTTTGAAAGCGGACTCCATTTGAGATTTTGTCATGGTCGGAATCGTAAGAATATCAAATGCCAAAAGAGACGCAGGCAGGATCAAAGTCAGCGAAAATGAACGCAGCTGACGAAACAGAGGCGAAACAGCAGGCAACGTTTCGTCAAGTGCCTGCGAGTACTGGCCGCGGCGAAGCTTATCTTCCGACAATGGAAATTCTTTTACACGCGCCTTTTGCACCGAAGCTCCCGGCGCGTTCATGATTCTGAAAACCCCTGCCACAGCGTCAATTTCTACCACAATCACAGGACTCATGCTGTTAACTGCCATTTTTTCCAAACCACTCCGTTCCGCCGCAAATGCGGCATTTTCTCCATTTTTTCAAAATAACCCGTTCATTTAACCGGAAACCGAAGATTCCGGCAGAGCAACTGTCCGTTTTACAAGAACAAACGTATAAGTGCCGGTTTCTCCTTCTGTACCATAAATTACAGTACACCGAACAAGACAAGGAACACTCATATCAAAATCAAAGAAAACCTCTCTGACAAGAGAATACTCCGTTTCTCTGCCGGAGACATTGTCTCCCGTGAGCTTTCTTTCCTCTTTATCAAATTTCAGTGATACCGAAACAGCCGCACCCTCTTCTAACCTTTGAAAAGACAGGCTTGTCTGTTCTGTTCCGTTTCCGACCGGAATCAACTCATATTCCTCGGTATCGTAAGAATAGAACCAATCGGAAATTTCCGTTTTGATATGATACAGCTCACTGGAAAGTTTGGAGGTTGCCGTTCGTTTCATCAAATAGGAATTCATCATGACGACAAGCGACAGCAATGACGCCACAACAATAAGCCCGACTGTAATCGCAACAAGGAGTTCCGCAAGCGTGAAACCGCGCCGATATGCCTGCTGTTTTCGATGCATAAAAAAGCGCTCTCCCTTCTCTCTCTGTCTGAGGCTGTTATATAAAAATCAAATCAGGGCTTCCGGCTCGTGTCTCATTCTGATAACCAAGCATAACAAGAAAACCTTCACAATAGCGGCAGTCCTGATCCAAAATTTTTCTTATGTGAAATTTTGAAAACTTTTCAAACTTTATTGGAAATCCTGTTTTTTGATTCTTTTTTTCATCCGCCGTACATCCCGAAGCATTTTGACGGAATCACGCAGTACATTCACTTTTGATTCCCTGTGATTCACAATTTTTACCGGCATTTCTTCAATCCGGTACCCTAGCTTATTTGCGACCATAATCACTTCAAGGTCGAACGCAAAACGGTCGACCTCACAGTTTGTAAAAATACGTCTGGCAGCATCGCGGCGGAAGCCCTTGATTCCGCATTGAGAGTCAGAAAGACGAAATCCTGCGGCAAGAGCAATCAATTTGATATATGTTTTGGATGCAAGACGGCGGATAAGAGTATACCCTTCATATCCATCCTTCGACAGATTTCTTGAACCAATGACAATATCCGCCTCTGAATCCGAAAAAACAGAAATCATTTTTCCCAACGCATCTGTTCCATAAGCATTGTCACAATCCGTAAAAAGAATAATATCTCCTTCGGCAGAAAGCATCCCTGTACGTACAGCATACCCTTTGCCTCGGTTCGGCGTATAAGAACAAAGACGGATATGCGGATTGCTGCTTGCGGCGGCATTTACCGCCGCAGCACAGCCATCCGTAGATCCGTCGTCCACAAAAATGAGTTCCCAATCCTCAAACACCGATGCCATATATCCGGAAAATGTCTTGATAGCATCCTCAATAATTGAATTCTCGTTATATATCGGAATAACCAATGAAATCTTCATGTTTTTCTCCCCTGTACGCCGTCCGAAAGGAACAGCATTTTTCTCTTCCGAACTTTCACGTCTTGGCAGGGATGCGGAGCCGCACAATCCGCTTTTTTTATTGATATTTTATTTTACCACAAAACCGCATCCTATGAAAGCCCTCATCAAAAAAGGCTTGTTTTATATCCAAAAACGCATAAATTCCCGAGGAAGATGCCTTTCAATACAATGTGTTAATCGCGATTCTGTCATAAATTTTCTGATCAATCGGAACACATATTGTATTCTGAAGATAGCTTTCTTTCATTGTCAAATAACTGCTGTAATACGGTGTCGTATATTCCGCTCCCACATAGGGATAACAATACATTGCCGTAGCCTTGGAATCGTTGCTGCAAATATAATCCAAATCAAATCCCAAACGCTGGAATATAGCGAAATACGCGGTATAATCATCCTCGTCACCGCTCACAATATCGCTAATTTCGTTCATTTCAAGAGAGCGAATCGTATTTGCCGTAACGGAGCCAATCGAATCTCCATTGGAAGAACCGACAATGGAGCCATACGAATCCACATAGATTTCTCCCGCATAATCCGTGTTGGAATATTCCGAAATCACCTCGTCTATATTTCGACCTGAAACCAGTTCCTCATATGCTTTCGTAATCGCCGCACGAGCCTCCGCTTCCGCAGCAGAATCTCCCTTGGTATACTGTATTACCACTTGTTTATAATGACAGTAGCTTTGATTCAAATAGTCTTCCAAATCAGCAGAAAGTGCGAGCTTCAGCTTTTTCTCCAAAACGGATTGATAATAGGTAAATTCAAAGTACTCCGGCGTCATACCGCCCGCGATTTCCAGCGATTTGCGGTAAAGCTCCTCTGCATATTCTTCCTTTGTGCCGTCATAATCGATCTCAGACTCGTCCATCTGATCAATATAAGTCTGAATCTTTTTCATATAATCATCATAAAAAGCCTGCTTGTCCTCTTCTGTAATCGAAATTCCGTATTTCTCACCCAGTGCGACAAGGCTGTAATATTTGGTCAGCGTATCTTCGGTAACTTCCTTGATAGCGGCGGTTTTTTCCTTTTTTGTAGCGATTTTTTGGTTACCGTCCTCATCCACAATCGTATCGGGAACAATTCCTTTCAGATAAATGAAGACAGTGCGGTACGTATCAAACGGAACATCATAAACCTTGACGCCGTCTCCGGCATCGACCGTAATTTTCAGCACGTTATCCACATCGATCTTCCCGCCGTACCAAGCATACAAACCGGGTTCTCGTGTACAGCCGACAAAAATAAGCAACAGCACACTGAGTACAACAAGTAAACTTATCGCTTTACAAAATCTTTTCATTTTTACCTCCCCCAAGGAATGAAACGGGATTATCGTTTTTAAAAAGAAATCCTCCCATCTCCGCTCGTGCTCACTTGAATCGGTCAGATTGCCTTGTGATGATATATTCAAAAAACGCAGGAAACGGAGAAACGAAATGCGTCCGTACCGGTGCGCAGACGAACCGGTACGGCAAGCGCAGTGAAAATACCATTGATAGGTATGGCTTATTGTATCATATTTTCTCCGTTTTTTCAATTATATTTTTCATTTTTTACATATTGTTAGCAAATATCTCGGAAATAATCGCACTTTTTATAGAATCCACCTTTGTAAAATCCACAAACTGTCCGTATATTTTCTCAGTTTCCGCATGCAAACGACCGGCTTGTGCAAGCGATTCCATCGCGCCATCCAACAAAGAAGCCGCGCACTTTGCGGAAAAACGAAGTCTGCCGCGATGTGCGGTCAGATATTCCTTGGAAATAAACCTTGTAATATTGATGGTTTTATCGCAAGTCTGTGCAGTCTGCTCGTCACAGACAGCGAAAAAGATATTTTCATCTTCCACAAAAATACCTTCCGGACGGGAACGAATCAGCGGCGACGGGCAAACTGTCATGGAAAAGCCGGCACGTTCCAGAGCTGTACAAAGTCTGCCCATGAACAGATACCCCAGTCCATATTTATCTGTGACAGCATAGGTTTTATCTGCTTTTTGAAAAAGTGTATGGAAAACCGTAAGTCCGGATGTTCCAATGGCAGACATGTACCGGTATGTAACATCGCCTTTTTTGGCTTTTTTCATAGATGAAATCAATCTTCCGATAGCCGCATCCGCCTTAGACACGAGAAACGCAGGAGAAGAAAGCTCTGAAATTTCTCTTTCCATGCGCCCGGCGGCGGAAAGATATCGATACGCCGTACGATAAAGCACTTGTTTTTCAGAAATCAGAGATATGATAGCGTCTCGTTTTCCTTCCAAGCCTGCAAAATCAAATGCGTCTCCAAGATTGACAATACGCTCCACAGCACCGGGAAAACGCGGATCTGTCATATGAGGAGATGTCCCGTCGATGACCGCAACGCCAAGTGACGGAATCAACACGCCGTCAAGCGATCCTGTATCAGAGGAACAATAATAATATTCCGTCTCGTATCCGTTTGCCTGTGCAGTAAATCCGATGCCCCGCATCAGCGTTGATTTCCCTGTTCCCGGACCTCCCTTCAGTATGTAGATACGTCTTAATTTTTCCGGTGAAAAAATTTCATCAAATAAACTAAAAAAACCATTCTCCGTATTGGCCGCGGCAAAGAATTTCGTCGTGTATTTCTCCATTTTCTCCTCTTTCTCCGCCATCGTATCTGTCCCGTAAGGCAGATAGGAGACCGCAATCGGTCACACGACGGCAGTTCTCGGTGTTTTCACTGCATTGTATGCACCAATTCTTTTTGCCGCCAATCCTTTTTTTGAAAATATCACCGCTTTTCTGACAAATTTTCAAATTTTACTTGACAGAACTCTTTCATACGGTGTATAATAGGCGAAGAGAAATTTCGATTCTCTTTGAATCTTTATCATGCGGAGGGAGGGATTATAGATGGCTGAAATAAGAGTGAAAGAAAACGAATCGCTTGACAGCGCTCTTCGCAGATTCAAAAGACAGTGTGCTCGCTCCGGTGTCATTGCCGAGGTCAAAAAAAGAGAGCATTACGAGAAACCGAGTGTTAAGCGTAAAAAGAAATCAGAAGCGGCAAGAAAGCGTAAATTCAAGAGCTGATTGCAGCACAAACATGCCTCGCGGAGTTTTGCGCTTCGCGGGGCTTTTGTCTTTTTCCGTTAAATCGGACAAAAACAGGAAATAATACCGAAAGAAAAGGGATTCGGATGAAAACAGAATATCTTGAAATCGCAAAAATCATCAATACACATGGAATACGCGGTGCAGTAAAGTTGGACCCATGGTGCGACAGCTCTGACGTGCTCAAAAAAATAAAGACACTTTATTTGGAAGACGGAAAAATCCCACTCGAGGTCATGGAAATGAAAAGCAGCAGCGGCGGAAATTTTCTCATCGCGCAGTTTTCCGGAATCCATACCGTAGAAGCCGCCGTCAAGCTGAAAAATAAAATTCTTTTTGCCATGCGCAAAGACATTCCGGTTGAAAAAGGCGCTCATTTTATCTGTGACCTCATCGGTCTTCCGGTTATCGACGCCGTCACAGGCAGACTTTACGGCGTGCTTTCGGATGTTATTCAAAATACCGCACAGGAAGTTTATGAAATCAAAACACCGGCGGGCGATACCGTTCTTCTTCCTGCCGTTCCCGCATTTATCAGGGAAATCGACGAGGAAAAAGGCATTTTCATCACCCCGATCGATGGTTTTTTCAGCTGACAAGGAGGGATTCCATGCGCTTTGATATCATGACGCTGTTTCCCGAACTTGTTGAAACCGTGCTTTCCGAAAGCATCATCGGCAGAGCCAGAAAAGCCGGTATTCTGGAAATCAACACCTACAATATACGCGACTATTCGGCGGACAAGCATCGTCGGGTTGACGATACGCCATATGGGGGCGGACGAGGGATGCTTCTCAGTCCTGTTCCAATTTATCACTGTTATCTTGCCGCAACCGCACCGGAAAGCAATCCGTCAAAAAAGCGCCGCGTTATCTATATGTCACCGCAAGGACAAGTGTTCAATCAAAAAACAGCGCGGCGGCTCGCCGCAGAATATGATAATCTTATCATACTCTGCGGACATTACGAGGGCGTCGATCAGCGGATTCTCGACGAAATCGTGGATGAGGAAATTTCCGTCGGCGATTTTGTCTTGACCGGAGGAGAGCTTCCTGCCTGTCTTATTGTGGACGCGGTCTCCCGGATGATACCGGGCGTGCTTTCCGATCCGGAATGCTATGAGAAAGAAAGCTTTTCCGAAGAAGGGTTGCTGGAATATCCGCAGTATACCCGTCCTTACGAATTTCTTGGCAGAACCGTGCCCGATATTCTTCTCAGCGGACATCACGCAAATATAGAAAAATGGCGCACAGACAAAGCGCTTGAAAAAACAATGGCAATCCGTCCCGACCTTCTCGAGAAGAAGGCAGAGACAGAAAAAGAAGAAAAAACAAAACAGCCGTAAAGCGGCGGAAAGGACGGTAAGATGGAAAAAAGCACAAAAAAAGCCGGTCTTACCGTCGCCGCGATGATCCTCGCCACTCTTCTTTCTAAATTTCTCGGTATGCTTCGGCAGATTATGATCGCAGGAATTTTTGCCGACAGTATGGAGGGCGTTGCCTTTGCTGCGGCGTCAAAAATTCCTTTTGCTATCTTCGATATGCTTTTTTCCTCCGCCGTGCTCGGCTCTTTTATCCCGATTTACCGTGGCTCACTTGCTACAGAACCGGAGCGTGCAAAAAAATTTTCTTCTTCCTTTTTTACTGTGATTGTGACGGTTACAGCGGGAATCGCTGTACTTGGCATGATATTTTCTAAGGAAATTCTTTTTCTTTCGGTTCCGAATTTGGATAAAGAAACAGCCGCTCTTGCCGCGAATCTGCTTCGCATCATGTTTCCCGCCATGATTTTTGCAGGAATCGCCTATACGCTTATCGGTATTCTGCAGTCACACGAAAGTTTCCTGCTTCCCTCTCTTGTCAGTGCGGTTTCCAATCTTGTCATCATTGGCTTCCTTGCTGCCGGCGCAAAACTAGATTCTACTTCCGCCGTATACGGACTCGCTGCCGCTTATCTGATTTCATGGGTGGTACAGTTCTTTACGATGGCAATTCCTCTTTGGCGGCATCACCGTTTTCCCCGTCTATGTGCCGATTTGAAAAATTCTGATATGCGTCTGTCTGTCAAGCGTTCGATTCCGGTCATGTTCGGCTCATGGCTGATTCCGGTAGGAACCCTGACGGCAACATTTTTTTCCTCTTATATCCGCGCGCAGACAAGCGGAGCCGCTATCGTCATATTTGATTATGCATTTTCCGTTTATTCCATTATTGCCGGAGTACTGACCTACGGCGTATGCAATTATATTTTTCCGAAACTTTCGGAAAAGTCCGCCGCCGGTGATACGAAGGGCTTCGCAGTCTCGGTACGCAGAGGACTGGGTGTCTCTATTTTGCTGATTCTCCCTGTCGCGGCAGGCACCTTTCTTCTTTCCGGAGAGGGTATTCGTCTGCTTTACCTGCACGGAGATTTCACAGAAGGGCTTGCTGTATCCGTCGCCGCCGCACTGCAAATGCTCACAATTGCCATGCCTGCGTACTGCATCATCGAATTTGTCTGCCGTGTATTCTACTCCTGCGGAAAAGTGAAATATCCCGTATATGCCGCTTTCTGCGGCATGTTCACCGGAATCCTGTTTTCCCTTGTCTTTCTTCTTACCGAAACGCTGACCTTTATGACGGTAGCGCTTGCCAACGCGCTGGGACAAATCGCGGCGGCCGCTGCGCTGCTCATCCTTTGCCGTCGTATTTTTCCCGGGACTTTGGAGCGTTGTATATGGAAAAAAGCTTCCGCTGCCGGGATATCTTTTATCGCATCCACTGCGGTCATGGCATTCTGTCATCATGTCCTCTCAGAAATATTTGTAAATTTTGGCGCTCTCGGAAATTTTCTCATAATAGCTATTGTTTTTCTTGCCGGAGTTGTGGTATATTTAATATGTATGATATTGACAAAAATCATTTCCTTCCCAACATCGGAACCGAAAAGAGGTGAAAGGCTTGACAAGTCATGATAAAAAAATGCGGATGAGGCCAAAAATCGCGGCAATGTTCCGCAATTCCTTTTTTATTTATTACCTCACAAAATTTTCTTCATTCTTATATAATGCAATATCAACAAGCGTATTCGGAGCCGTCATGACCTCATACGACAGGCTGTCAGATGCCTTCTGTTCTTCTTTGATTGTGACAAAAATCAAAACGCTTTTCGGAAATCGCGGCAGAAATTCTATCAAAAAAGCCAAGTATGTAGCGGCAAGGACCTATGAAAACAGCTATCTTCTTTCCGGTCTTCGGCGGCTATCGCGTAGTTTTCTTCTTACCCATGTCAACACCCTTGGATTGTTTTTGTTTTCATTTGGCTTTTATATCGTTACCATCCAGCTTCTCAAGCAATATACTTTCAATGTAAAAAATTTAAATCCGCATTCCCTCATCGCCGGTATTGTGATCATGGGACTCTCCATTTTCATGTTTTTTTCAAAAAAGAATATCGCCGGCGCAATCTATGAAAGCAAAGCACTGCGTTTTCTTCTTTTTGATTTTCTCGGACTCCGGATTATTGATATCGCCGAAGCCTCCGGCATGGAATCTCATCGTGGATTCAATATCCCTTTCATTCTCGGGATGGTTTTCGGGGTGTTGTCGATTTTCATCGAACCGATCTATATTGTTTCCGCTTTCGCGCTTCTTTTTCTTGCCGCACTTATACTCTCTTCTCCGGAGGCCGGCATCCTTTTAGTGTTTCTGACACTGCCTTTCCTTTCTACCATGAACCTCATTACCATTCTGACTCTCATTTTTCTTTCCTATATTTTGAAATTGATTTGCGGAAGACGTGTCATCAAATTTACACTTGTCGATTTTACCGTCATTGCTTTTCTTATCTTTGTATTCTTCGGCGGGATTTTCACCGTTGATTCGTCCAGCGCACAGAAAATGCTTGTATTCGTATGCTTCATGCTCGGATATTTTGTCGTCAAAAATACAGTGCGTTCTCCTGCACTTGTGCGCAAATGCCTGTATTCCCTAACTTTATCTAGTGTAGTCGTTTCGTTTTACGGGCTCTATCAGAATTTTTTCGAGACGCCTTCCACTACATGGCAAGATACCTCCGTTTTTTCCGAAATCAAAGGGCGGGTTGTTTCAACCTTCGCCAATCCCAATGTACTGGGTGAATATCTGATTCTTATTTTTCCGATTATCCTTGCCTTGATGATAACAGCAAAGCGTACCAATGAACGTTTCGCGCTGCTTCTCGCAGCGGCGGCAAACTGCGCCTGTCTTGTTTTCACTTGGTCAAGAGGAGCGTGGCTCGGGTTCGCCATTTCCCTTTTGCTTTTCTGTTGCCTGTCAAGCAAACATTTCTTTACGGCGGGAATTCTTTGTATACCCGTTTTTATTACGCTTCTGTTTGTCGGATCCGACACCTCCGTCGTGCGCAGATTTACAAATCTGGGTGACAGCTCAACCTCATACCGCCTCGGAATCTGGAAAGGTGTACTGTTGATGCTTGCCGACGTGTTTTATTTCGGTATCGGAATCGGAGAGGGCGCATTTGCCGATATTTATCCGTTCTATGCCCTTTCCGGCATCGAAACAGCCCCGCATAGTCATAATCTCTATTTGCAGATTACCGTGGAGCTCGGACTATTTGCTTTCATTTCGTTTTTGATTTTCATTTTTATTTTCGCCCAATGCTCCCTCACTTTTTGCAAAAATGCTGTTTCTAAAGTCAACAAAACCCTTTGCCTCGGCATCCTTTGCGGGATTCTCGCTTTTCTTGTTCAAGGGCTGACAGACTATGTTTGGTATAATTACCGGTTGTTTCTTTTATTCTGGATGCTTGCAGGTCTTGGGGTTGCCCATATTTTTACAGCGAAGAGCACAGTTGAAGAATCCAGTCAATTTTATTACTGATATCTATTTTTTCTGTCCGTTCCGACGGCGGCGGGACGGTAGCCTCTCAAGAAAGAGAAAAACAAATCTCCGCCGGGAAATGAGCTATATCTATGAACAACGACAGACAAAAGACGCGGTTTAATTTGATTGACGTTTTGATTATTCTGATTATTCTGACCGTGGTCGGCGCGGCAATTTATCTGATAGCAACGGGGACCATAGAATCACGCCGTTCTGAAAATGCAAACATTGAATTTACTGTCAGGATTTCATCGGTGGATCAAAAATACCTTTCCCTCATCAAAGAAAATGACACCGTAAAGGATTCCGAGACCAATGCTGTGATCGGTACCATAAAATCCATTCGTACAGAAAAAGCACGTCATTACGGAGATGTTGCGATTCCTTCCGGAGACGGCGGATATACGGTCGCCATGGCAGAATACGAGGACAAATACGATGTATATGTGACAATATCTGCCTATGCAAAAGAAGATGAACGAGGCATTTATTATGTAGGAAATACACGTGTCCTCGTCGGATCCCCTGTTTATTTCAAGGTCCCATCTTTCACCTCTGTTTCCTATATCGTTGACAGCTCCTCCGTCCCCGCAGAATCATAGTGTCCGATGAAAGGAGAACCACATGGCAAATTCAACAGAAACAAAAAAATCAGGTGCACGCTTTAATATTTTTGATGTCATTATCATCGTTGCTCTTCTTGCATGCATTGCCGCCGTTGTTGTGCGCGCTTATTTTACCGCAAACATCAAAGATGATTTTAGTACGGCGAAAATCGAATTTACCGTTACCGGTGTATCACAATATACCGCATCTGCGTTCCATGCAGACAGGAAGCTTTATCTCGCCTCAAACGACGATGAAATCGGAACTGTCAACTCTGCGAGCTATTCCTCTTCCAAATTCTACGCCGAGGATGCTACAGGGAATCTTGTCGCACTGTCTCATCCGGAAAAAAAGGATATATACGGAACAGCAACACTCTATGGCATATGGACAGATGATGGCTTCATGATAAACGGCACCATTCTTGCATCTGCAGGGAAAACGATCAGTATTTATACACAAGATGTGGAATGCACGCTTACCATCCTCAGTTCCGCACCTGAAGAGACCGAATAATTTTATAAAAATAGCACTGGATATCAATTTTTTTCAAAAAACTATTGATTTTATGCTTCATCATTGATATAATAATTTGTAATGAATGTGTGAATTGCAGTTCATTTCCGTTAAATCGGAGCTTGAATCATTCAAATAGGAGCGAAACAAAATGATTTCCAGAAATGTAACGATTAAGAATAGTGTCGGTCTATATGCAAGACCCGCGACTTTCTTTATCCAGAAAGCCAATACCTATAAGAGCTCCATATGGATTCAGAAGGATGACAGACGCGTCAATGCAAAAAGCCTGCTCGGCGTGCTTTCCATGGCAATTGCCGGCGGTTCCACTGTCACGCTGATTGCAGACGGTCCCGATGAAACAGAGGCGCTGAACGGACTGGAGCTTCTTGTCAGCACGGAGCTGTAAGTCCCGCGCCAATTCCACAATAACAAACGGCAGATAACGGCGCGCAGAATACGCGAACGCCTTCTCTGTCGTTTTTTTATACGGGAGGAGATATGGTAAATCCTGAATATGCCAAGCGACTGCGGGAGAAAGCAGCATCTCTCCCTTTGTCGCCGGGCGTTTACTTAATGAAGGATTCTGCAGATAAAGTTATCTATGTGGGAAAATCACGTGTTATCAAAAACCGTGTGTCTCAGTATTTTCATGAAAATGGTGCAAATGGTCCCAAAACCAATGCCATGACCTCTCATATTTACGATTTCGAATACATCCTGTGCGATACGGAAATTGAAGCGTTGACGCTGGAAAACAGTCTCATTAAGTTATATCATCCAAGATATAATATTAAGCTTAAGGACGATAAATCCTATCCGTATCTGAAAGCAACCGTAAACGAGGAATATCCTCGTTTTCTGATGACAAGGCGCCGGGATGCCGACAAAGCAAAATATTTTGGTCCCTATACCAGTACCGCTACCGTTTACGGAATCATCTCCGCTATGCAGAAAACGTTTGGTCTACCCTCTTGCCGCCGCACCTTTCCGCGTGACCGCGGACGTGTCACAAACTGTATTTACAAGCAGCTCGGCTGCGTGGCACCATGTGATCCCGAACGTTCACCGGACGAATATCGGGAAGCATTTTCAGAAGCGGTTTCTTTTCTTTCCGGCGATTATCAGGCAATTGTCTCTTCCCTTACGGAAAAAATGAACTTTGCTGCGGAACATCTCGCCTATGAAGCAGCCGCAGCCTATCGGGATCGCATTCAAGCAGTCAAAAAGCTGGAAGAAAAGCAAAAAGTTGTCGCAAATCCGGATACGGAACGTGATATTATCGCGTGGCATGCGGGAGATCCGGTTTCCTCCATCTGTGTTTTCTATATCCGGAGCGGAAAGCTGATAGATTCTGAAATTTTTTATTTTTCCGGCGGTGAAATTCTCGACAGCGCCGCCATAACTTCCTTTCTTTTCGAGTTATATACCAGACGTGAATATATTCCGAAAGAAATCGACCTTTCCGATCCGCTGACCGAAGAAGATATCGGCACGCTCACACCTTGGCTCGCTCAAAAGGCCGGAGTCCGCATCCTATTACGTACACCGGTAAAAGGAGAAACCCGCCGTCTATGTGACATGGCAAGAGAAAATGCCGAACAGCGCGCGGCAGAATATGCCCATACGGCAGAAAGAGACGAAAAAGCTCTTGTACGGCTTGCCGCTCTCTTAGGGCTTGAGACGGTTCCGGAGCGCATCGAAGCTTTTGATATCTCCAATTTCGGCAATGAAAATATCACTGCCGGAATGGTCGTTTATGAGAAAGGCAAGCCCCAAAAAAGCGAATACCGTCTCTTTGGTATCAAGTCCATTGCTGAGCGCGACGATTATGCCTCTATGAGAGAGGCAGTATCCCGCCGGATTTCGCATCTTACCGACAAAGACGCCGCTTTTCCCGATCTGATTCTCATCGACGGAGGAGAAATGCACCGACGCGTAGCGGCACAGGTAATTTCCGAAGCAGGATATCATATTCCCGTATTCGGAATGGTTAAGGACGACTATCACAAAACGAGAGCCCTTGTAGGCGAAGAGGGAGAAATTTCCATTGCCGCAGAACGGTCCGTTTATACATTGATTTATAAAATTCAGGAAGAGGTTCATCGCTTTACCATCTCCAAGATGAGCGCAGCAAAAAGGAAAGTTCAGAAAACCTCCGTTCTCGAAGGCATCAAGGGGATCGGAAAGGCCCGTGCCAAAACACTTCTTTCCCGATTTGGCGGTCTTGCCGGCATAAAAGCGGCAACCGAAGAAGAGCTTTGCTCGGTAGCCGGAATCACACCGGAAATAGCCGAACAAATCCGGAATTATTTTGAAAACAAAGGACGGTAATCAAATATGAGAATTATTACAGGCAGCGCCAGAGGCACTACACTTACAACTCTTGAAGGAGATACGACACGTCCCACGCCTGCCAAAGTCAAAGAGGCAATTTTCAGCGCCATTCAATTTGATCTTGAGGGGCGCCGCTTTCTCGATTTATTCGCAGGTTCCGGACAAATGGGGTTGGAGGCGCTCAGCCGCGGCGCTGAAAAGGCCGTTCTTGTGGATAACTCCCGAGAAGCATTGGATATTATGAAAGCCAATGCGCAAAAAACACATCTCTATCCCAAAACAAGCATTCTATGCATGGATTTTCAGCAATACATCCGCAGCGCAGCAGGAAAAATCAAATTTGACATTGCCTTTTTGGATCCGCCTTACGCGATGCGTCTGCTGCCCGAGGCAGCAGCAGCTCTGTATGATGCCGGATTGCTCGCAGACGAGGCAATCCTCATTTGTGAGGACAATCAAAGCGGACTTGCCGAAAATCCTGTTTTGCAGACCCGTTTCCGTAAAATTAAAGAAGTCCGCTACGCGCGTATTTTTGTCACATATCTGACCCCTATTACAGAAAAAAATGAAAGCATAAATTTAAAAAGCGAGTGAGGAATATTTCCATGCATATCAGACGCGCATTGATTCCCGGTACCTTTGACCCCGTCACGCTTGGCCATCTCTCTGTCATTCGGACGGCTTCGTTACTTTTTGATGAAGTAACGGTCTGCATTCTTGTCAATCCCGAGAAAACCTGCATGTTTGACGAGCAAACGCGCGTGGAAGCGCTGGAAATTGCTTTGAGAGAACTTTCAAACGTAAAAATCGACGTCTCCCATCACATGACTGCCGATTACGCCAAAGAAATAGGAGCAGAGTTTATTGTCCGCGGGATTCGGAACGCAGAAGACGCGGCGTACGAGCTTGAAATGGCAGATTTCAACCGGAAAAGGACCGGTGTAGAAACAATATGGCTTCCAACACCGGCAGAACTACGCACAATTTCCTCTACCTATGTACGCACTGCTATTCAATCAGGAAGCACACTTGCCGGACTCTTGCCGGACGGCGTTGCCGAACTCTTAAAAAACAAAAATAGATAAAACTTACCAGACAATAAACAAAAGGCTTTCACCGTAGATTTTATACGGCGAAAGCCTTTTGCTATTTTCAAAACAGAAAATATTTTTCACGCAGGCGCTGTACTCTGCCTGAGATCCGGCGCAGCTCCTCACCGGCGTCCATGTCGCCGCATGCATATGCTTTCATCAGCCTGCCCTCTTCAAAGCAAAGCTCATCATGCAAAGGAAAATAATTTCCCAAAAGGAACCAAGCGTACTTCATCATACGCAAATCGCCCAAAACCTCCAAATGTTCCCCGATATCCTGCACTGCCGCGCTGTAAAACTCCTTAATGGCGCACACCAGCGCATCTCTTGTATTCTCACGGGCAAAAACAATGGTCCTTGCCGTTTTCATAATGGGATTGTATTCCGTCGAGCCATGAGAATCTGTATTTCCTACAATAGGAACCTTAATTCCCTTTTCGCGGAATTCATAATATTTTGCAGCCTGAAAACCGTTTTGTTCAAAATATGACTCCCCTCCGAATACTTCAAAAGCGTCAAATGGATGCGTCTCAAACATATAATCCGTAAAGGTTTCCGGCACCTGAAAAACATTCGATATCCAATACGGATGGGCAAAAATGCTAAGTCCGTTCGCTTTTTTGATATGATTGCATATCCATACGCAGGAAGCATATGGGAATTTCTCAATACCCTCCGGAATATTCAGGGTTTCGGCAAGTGCGCCAACCTGGGCCCGGTAGTCCTCGACAGTCAGGACATCCGGGCATTTCCCATTCACAGAACGCCATGTAGGATCGGCGCCGCGGCACCGAAATTGATCCGAAGATTCCAAAAGACCGTTTATACTGTAATCCCCGCCAAAATTTACAATATGGATATCATTCCCCGGAAGATGAATCTCCTCGCCGGTATAAAACCGAATATCCAGATTTAAGCTGTTATAAAAGCGGCACACCTCAAGAGACGGATAAAATTTTCTATGGTCGGTGATTGCCATAAAATCATACCCGAATTTCCGGTAATTTGCCGCAACAATATAAGGATGCTCCTTTCCGTCCGACATGGTGGAGTGCATATGCAGATCTCCCATATACGGATAGCGTCCGACAAGATCGGATAAAAGCGCATACACAGAAAGCTGTACCACACGCACGTTACCATTGAAGATCCTGACATAATATTCACTTTCTGCCTCAAAAACATGAGTGATATGGAAGCATCCGTCATTCGATGGCTTCATTTTATACTCGGCGAGATTTTTCCTATCCGGATAAGTGGAGGGGCTTCCCTCGTTCATAGCAAGAATCGATATGGTATATTCGGTTTCCGGATCAAAGGCAGCATGACCGCCAAGCGGCTTGACAGAAAAACACACCGCTTCTCCTACCGGAAACACTTTCGGATAAATATCATAATGAATGAGTTCACGTTTCATCATTTTCCCTCTCTCCGTCCTATATGAAAGAACAATACAGATATTTGAATTTTATCACAAATGCTTTCTTTTGTAAAGACAACCAAAGTAACGGACCGGAGAATTTCTCATATACTGTATTAAGTTTTCTTTTACAAAGCGATACGGGAAGCCAGATCCCGCATGGCATGTCGCATACCGCGGCAGGAACGGAGCATCATATGGATCAAACAGTCAATCAAAGCTATTTCGGAAAGTTAATTGTTCAAACTACCTCTGCGAAAAACGCGATTCCGGTTGTCGGCGCCACCGTTGTTGTCAGGAAGCTGAATGATGACGGAACCAGTCAAGTTTTAACGGTAATGAACACCGATATCAACGGTCAAACCCCACCGTTTGAAATTGAAACGCCATCGCCTTCGGAATCTTTGTCTCCTGGAAATGCAAAGCCATATACGGATATATCCATCGAAATTTCCGCTGATGGTTATTATGGCCTCGTGAACACTCACGTCCCCATTTATCCGGGCGTCACTTCGCTTCAGCCGGCATGGCTGATCCCGGTCAGCGAATCGGAAACCCGATATCCTTCCGGAAGCATTGTCATCAATGAAGAAATCAAGAAACCCAGTCTTTAAAAAAGGAGCGTAAATCCATGGTCTTACCGGTTATACCGGAATATATTACCGTTCATCTCGGCGAACCGGATGAGTCCGCTCAAAATGTTACGGTTTCTTTTCCGGATTACATAAAAAATGTCGCTTCCAGCGAAATTTATCCGACTTGGCCTGAAAGTGCCCTGCGTGCCAATATTTTAGCGCAGATTTCCTTTGCTCTTAATCGTGTTTATACAGAATATTACCGATCCCGCGGATACGATTTTGATATCACCAATTCCACCGCATTTGATCAATCGTTCGTATACGGAAGGGATATCTTTGAAAACATCAGCCAAATTGTCGATGAAATTTTCAATGACTATCTCGTTCGTGAGGGCAATATTGAGCCGCTTTTTGCTGTATATTGCAACGGCACAACGGTAACCTGTGACGGACTCTCCCAATGGGGATCTGTCGAGCTTGCCAACCAGGGACTTGTCCCTTATGATATCTTGCGTAATTATTACGGCGATGACATCCAAATCATTTCCAATGCACCGGTAAGAGATATTGAACCCTCTGAACCGGAAATTCTGCTCAGACTCGGCAGCGCTGGAAACGATGTCGCTTCCATGCAGATGAAACTGAACCGGATTTCAACCAATTACCCGTCCATCCCAAAGATTGATCCCGCAGACGGCATCTTTGGGGTAGAAACGGAAAATGCCGTCAAACAATTCCAGAAAATTTTCGGCCTTACAGTCGACGGAATCGTTGGAAAAGCAACATGGTACAAAATCCAATTTATATACAATGCCGTAAAAAAGCTGAATGAACTCAACAGCGAAGGACTAAAACCAGAAGATTTCAACCAGCAATTTCCCGGAGTGTTGTCCCTTGGCAGCACAGGCACTGGCGTTAGTGTTATACAATATTATCTCGCCGCACTTTCCTACTTTAATGCAGAAATCCCGGAAATTGCGGTTACCGGAACATTTGATGAGGCCACACAGAACGCCGTGTCCGTCTTTCAAAGTTTGTATGGACTTCCGGTAACAGGGATTGTAAATGACGCTACATGGAATCTGTTGTTCGATGCCTATTACGGCGCAATGCAAAGCCTGACACCCGAACAAATCGGATCCAGCGTACTGCCGTTTCCCGGCACCTTTTTGAAGCTCGGCTCCACGGGTCCCGATGTAGAACAGCTGCAAGAATTTATCAATGTCGCATCCAATCTTTATGAAGAAATACCGGAAGTTCCGCTGACCGGCGTATATGACGAGAATACCAGAGATGCCGTCTATGCAGTACAGGCAACATTTGGATTTCCTATCAACGGAATCGTCGGTCCGCTTACATGGGATGCGCTTGCCGATATCTATAACGATGTTGAAAACGGCTCCTATCGCTCAGAAGGACAATTTTCCGGCAATGAACTTTCCAGAAATGGAGGAGAAGAAACCGCATGAATCATTCTTATCCCAATGAGATATATGAACTTCAATCAAAATTAAGAAGAATCGCTCAGGTCAACGGTGATATGAGTGTCATCAATGCCGATGGCATATTCGGTCCAGATACAGAAAAAGCTGTCAGGGAGTTTCAGGTCATATACGGACTTCCGCCTACCGGAACAGTGGACTTCAATACGTGGAACAAAGTAATGGAAGAATACGGGAATGCTGTATATCAAATCAGTCCCGGCATTGCAATCTATCCATTTCCGGGAGCAAATTATAAAACATTTATTGGAGAGAAAAGTGATATCATTTATATCATACAAATTCTTTTATCCGCGATAGCCGTGGTATATGATGATTTTGAAACCATCGTCCCAAGCGGGACTTTCGATCAAAAAACATCGGATGCCGTTGGCAGATTTCAAAAATTCAATCAGCTTCCGATCACGGGAATTGTAGACAAAAGGACTTGGGACGCACTGGCAAATAGCTACAATACATTCTCAGACAACGCATCCTATACCAGCTAAAGTCTAGAATCATATTTTCCTGAAAAATTGTGCCTTTAAAATAAAGAACAGGCAGGAGAACCTCCTGCCTGTTCTTTCATTTATTAATCCTTTTCTATATTGTTGCTGCCGCTTTGGAAATAGCTGATTTCCTTATATGATGTGCTTTTAAATAAAATATTACCTTCTTTTTCTGAGGAAGATTCCGCCGCATAGAACTTCGCTTCCAAATCTTCCAAAGGAATTTCTTTCACAGAAGCGGTATCTGTGGTAAACAAGATCGGAGTATCATTCAATGTAAATTCAAATGTCACCGTATCCAGTTCAATTCCTTGCATATCAAATGTTGTTACCGCCATATAGACACACTGCGCCGCATCATTTGCCGATTCGATACCGGACAACTTGATTCGATATATCTCATTGACATCTTCAACATTATAAGAAAGGTCAGCACTAACATCACGGAACTTATACCCGTCGCTTTCCTCCTCATAAAGATCCAGCCATTGAATCTCCGAAACACATGCCGCTTCTCGTGCGGTTCCCAATGTATCCATTAGCTGCGGATCCATAACCGAATTCGCATAGCTGACAGAATAACTGTCCGTCGTAAACATAGAAGACACATAGATCTGAAAATCAACATCCGTTGTAAGACATTTTGCAAAGACCGTATACCTTCCACTGGTTTCTTTTTCCTGCTTATAATCAAGAAGCTCAAATTCCAAACCCTTATATTTACTATTCAAATAATCATAAACTTCATTCTGAACTTTTTTAGACGGCGTACACGCACAAATCAAAGCAACCAAAGAAATGACAAGCACAACCGCAGCAATTTTCCTCATATACTTCATTATCCCACCTCCTAAAACATATTGGATAACGCAAGCTCCAAGGCTTTAATCGTTGTGTCAATCGGCAAATACGGCATACCTTCTCGCTGTCCTTCCGCATATGGAACATGGAGAAAGCCCGCTTTTATCGGCTTCTTTCCCCTTGAAATTTTGTCAAGTGAAGAATAAAGAACATAATTGCATAAATATGTGCCAGCGGAAAAAGAAAAACATGCGGGAATTCCGGCATTTTGCAAAGCATCTAAAATTCTCTTATCAGCATATGTCGAAAAATAGGCATCTGCCCCATCTGTACGAATTTTTTGCTCTGTCGCACAATGCTCAGACCCATCCGGATATCTTCCGAGATTATCTTTTGCCGCACCACAGAGATTTATTCCTATACGCTCAACCCGAATCCGATCCGATCCGCCTGCAAGTCCCGTCATCAGGACTCCATCAGGATCAAATTCATCCCATACGGAAAGCATTTTAACAAATGCGCCGCTCCATGTGACTGGCAAAACCAGTTTTCGGATTTCCATTCCGTCAATCTGCGATACCCTATTTATCGCTTCTGAGGACGGATTTTGTTCATCCTTTCCAAATGGTTCAAATCCGGTAAGCAAAATCTTAAAAGGCATGAAAATAATTCCTTCCGAGTATGCGGAAATTTACCGATATCATCATAAGAATCAAGCTTCTAAAGAATTCCAATGATAGAATTCCTCGAAGATTATATCATACTTTTTCAAAAAAATCAAGAGTTTTTCAATTTTTTTGTCCCCAATCCTTATTCTCGTTCGTTGCAGGCGCATAAGTACTTCAATATATGACAATAATCCTCATAATATTCCATCATAAGCAAAGCAGCCGAACACTCTTTGATTTTACGAGCATAGATACCTTTTTTTATCTGATATTACAACTGCAGCCGGATGTTGGTTTTCTGCATCCATGAAGAATAACGGCATTCACAAAGCGGGCAAGATGCATCTAAAGCGACAAAACGTCTCAGTCAAGAATATAGAAGTCACCCTCTATGGTTGTCCGATAAAAATCCCTTCTTGTCCTGATATGGACAAAGGATTTGTAACAAAGAGCAAAGATTTGAAATACAATAATAAAGGAAGTCGGAAACAGAAACGCATCATAGAAATCTGCAAACAATTTTCCCGTGGTATTTCAGACTTCGTCCTTCCTTAAAATATTATTAAGGAAGATCAAAAGTTACAGCATGGACAGCTTTTGTCCTGCCATGGGATGACAAAGCCGTATTTTGTCATAATTTGACAACCTGTTTCTTGATTTTCCTGATTAAAAAATGATATAAGTTGGTAAAAATATAACCGGAAGGCAAAAGAAGCCCTCCGAAAGTATGAAAAAAGAGAGAGTGAATCAAATTGACCATCAAACGCGGAGATATTTACTATGCGGATCTCAGTCCGGTCGTCGGAAGCGAACAAGGCGGTCTTCGTCCTGTATTGATTGTGCAAAACGACGTCGGAAACAAGTACAGTCCAACCGTAATTGCCGCCGCCATCACAAGCCAGCTCGGGAAAGCAAAGCTGCCAACGCATATTGACGTTTACGCTGAAAAGTATGGGCTTGTCAAGGATTCCGTCATTCTGCTCGAACAAATTAGAACCATAGACAAGACAAGACTTCGTGAAAAAATGGGACACCTTGACGACGTACTTATGCAAAGGGTCAATGATGCGATTACCGTCAGCTTTGGTCTTGACAGCATATATGAAAATCGTGAAGGACCGGCGGAAATTCCCGCCGCAACGGAAAAACCGACACCTGCCGTTACCGCTTAACGGCAATCGCTGCCGCAAAAAAAGAGCATCCGCTCCATGTTGGATGCTCTTTTTCATATATTACAAAATTATTTTGTAACTCTCTTTTTGAATTTGTTTAATTTGCACAATTAAAATGATAATCTTTGTTGTTTTTCATACATGTTTTTGTTTATATTTTCATTGACAAATCCATTTGATTGTGATAGAATGCTCGCGACAAAAGGAAAATCAGGAGTGTATACACAAAATGAAAAACCATAGTCAAATTCTGAAAGATTATTTTTTTCAAAACCTTGAGAAAACATTGAACCTCTGTAAAATCCGGCTGGATCCCAACACTGCCGCGCTTGAACGTACCGCTTATAATGGGCTGGACGATCCCGGCTATTACGGTTGTTTTTATCCGTCGCTCATCCTCGGATATTATATGCCGGATTCTCCCCGTTACCATGACAAAAAGCTTCTCGAATACGCGGTTGCCATATTGGAAAAATATGAGACCTATATTCACGAAGACGGTTCTGTCGATTTGATCGAAACCAATTTTCACGACCCTGCTCAAACCGGTTTCCATGTAAAGGCTTATTTTACCGCAACAGAAATTCTTGCAAAGTTTTCCGAGCATACAGCTCTGGAAGAATCCTTGTTTGAAATCAATACTCGCATTCTTTCCAAAATGGGCGAGGCTATGGCAACGCTTGGCTTCCATACACCCAACCATCGCTGGGTTATCAGCAGCGGTCTTGCCATTGCCTATAAATATACGCACAATCCGAAATTTCTCGAGACAATCAACGGTTTTCTGATGGAAGGCATTGACTGTGACGAAAACGGAGAATACACCGAACGCTCCACAGGTTCCTATAATCTCATCTGCGAGCATGCCTTTGTATTGATGGCTTATTTTCTGAATGACGAAAGCTATCTTGAATATCCAAGAAGAAACCTGAATTTGATGTTCAGCTTCGTTGAACCGGATTTAACGGTTAACACCTTGAACTCCACAAGATGGGATCAGGGTGGCAAATACAGCATCGCACCATATTACCCGTTTTATCTGCTTCTCGCTCTGTGGGATAAAAATCCCGAGTTTGCCTATATGGCGGACACCATCCTTGACCGTTTTGATCTGATAAACTCCCTTTCTATTTATCTCTGTGATTTGCTTTCCTTCTTCCTGCTCTTCCCTGAAATGGAGGAAAGACAAAAAGAAATCGAATCAAAAGCACCCTCCAAGGATCAGACAAAATTTCTTCCCAAAAGCAATATCGCACGAATTTATAAACCGGAGAATGATCTTGTTATCACACTGCTCGGAACCAGGCATCCCGTATTCATGCAGATGAATTACGGTTCCAGTATCATACAGCTCCGATATGCCGGTTCTTTCTTTGGAGATCCGCACTCCCAATTCCGTGCAAGAGAAGTTGTTCCCACAGAAGACGGCTTCCGTCTTATCTGCGATGAATCCGCCGGCTATCGCTCACAATTTGAAGAAAAACCGGAAACCTCTGATTGGCGCCGAATGGATCATTCCAAGCGAAAAATCATCAACATTCAGAAGTTTCATACCGAAATCACGGTTCATATCAAGGAAAACGGCGCTGTATTGGATATTGAAACCTCCGGCTGTGAACGGATTCCGACCAAACTTGAATTTGTCATGACCCCGGGAGGCAAGCTTGATACTGACAGTTTTGCCTCACATACAAAAGCCGGTGACTATCTGTTCCTCAAAAAAGGCGGCGCAAGATATTTCCTTGACACACGCAGATATATTGAAATCAAAGGCGGTTTTTGTGAACACACCTATGCCGAGCATATGCGCGGTGCATTTCCTGCCGATGAAAAGATGACCACTCTTGCGATGACGGCAACTACCCCGCAACGCTCGACAGTGGAAATTTATGTAAAAACGCTCTATTGACTTATTTTGTTATTTGTAGTAAACTATTGTTACAAAACGACAGAGCTTTCTGCCGTGCTATGACAAAAAAGAAAGGAGAATGAAAAATGGATCTCAAAGGTTCAAGAACTGAAGCGAATCTCATGGCAGCATTTGCCGGCGAGTCGCAGGCAAGAAACAAATACACCTACTATGCTTCTAAAGCAAAGAAAGACGGATATGTCCAGATCGGGAAAATTTTCGAGGAAACTGCGGACAACGAAAAGGAGCATGCCAAAATCTGGTTTAAACTGTTGCACGACGGTGAGATGCCGGCAACACTCGACAACCTAAAGGATGCGGCAGCCGGTGAGAATTACGAATGGACCGATATGTACGACAAGTTTGCCAAGGAAGCCAGAGAAGAGGGTTTTGATCACATTGCCTATCTTTTTGAAGCTGTCGGCAAAATTGAGAAAGAGCATGAAGAACGCTACCGCAAGCTGATCGCCAATATGGAAGGTGGACTTGTATTTTCCAAAGATGGAGATGTTATCTGGCAGTGCTCTAACTGCGGACATATTGTCGTAGGCAAAAAAGCTCCCGAAATTTGTCCTGTATGCTCACATCCGCAAAGTTATTTCCAAGTAAAAGCTGAAAATTATTAAAGAAAAAGACGGATTTTTATCCGTCTTTTCTTTTTTACCTGTCTCTTATTTATTTTTTCAGTCTACCAATTACCTTGCCGAAGCAAATGATTTCATCATGATCGTTCAAAACGATATCACGATATGCAGGATTTAAGGAAATCAGCCTGTCACCGCCGTACTTTTTAAAATATCCCTCGCCATTGAGCAAAAAGATTCCCAATTCACCCTTATCAATTTCATCCGATTTGGCAACCAGAAGAATATCTCCATCTTCATATCTTGGCATCATGCTGTCTCCATATACCCTCACCGCAAAATCCGCCGCCTCGGTTTTTTCATTGGAATATACGGCAATTTCACTGTAATCATCTCCGGACAAATAAGAGCCGGTCCCGGCGGAAACCGCGACGTCATAAAGCCTCAGGCGGCGAACAGGCGGTGTTTCCAGCGAATACGGTTGTCCTATCCGTTCCTTTGTCATACGATCATATTCCTTCCGGATCAAATAATCCACCGTCTCACGTCCCGAAGCATCCAAAGCATGATATTTCCGGGAAAGCTCTTCTGACAAAAAAACATTCCGGTCTTTTTTACATCCGATAAGTTCATCCAAAGAACAGTTTAAGGCATCTGCAAGCGGAAGCAGAGTAGAAAGTTTGGGATCTGTTGTAGCGCCGCTCAAAAGCTTATTAAGCGTTCCAATCGATATTCCCGACTTTTCGGAAAGAGATTCATTGGTAAACCCTTTTTCTTTCTTCAGTCTTTTTATATTTTCAAGCCATTCCACCGCACACACCTCCGAAATTATACTTCACGGTAATATCTTATCACATAAAAATGATTTTGTAAAGTGATTTTTTAAAATAATTATATCAAACGGTAAAATATTTTTTCAATTCCTCTTGACAATTACCTTGAAAGGATGTATAATAAAATCAGAAATCATACTTAACGGTAATTTTTCAGAGGTACTCAGATGGAACATTATGATTTTCAAATAATAGAAGGCTGTCATGTATATTCATACATTGTGGAAGGTCCGGCCCATCCTATGTCACAGCATCCAAAAAAGGCTGCCATCTCAGCACGCAAAAAAAACAGACAGACAAAAAAATGGCTTCTTTCCGTTCTATTGGCGTTGCTCTCCCCGATCGCCTTTCTGCTTGATAGCTTCTATGCGGTATTTTCCTTTTGTATCCGCAGGTTTTTCCGTCGTTCTGAAAAGCTCCGGAAAGCAAACATGATCGGGACTGTTTCCTGCTTCCTCATTCTTTCGGCAGTTTTACTTATCATTCTGTAAAGTAGACTTCTATACGAAGCTCTTTAGAATCTCCATTTTTTATATATTTCCAAAAAGGGACCTCCGAAATATCGGAGGTCCCTTTTTCCATAGCAGCAAATCATCTGTTTCAAAAGGATAAATAAAATAATATCATTTTTCAATCAAAAAAACAAGCTTCTGCGATAAAACCAAGCTTGTTTTTCTTTTTAACAATAGATATGAAATCAGCAAAGAAAACGCGCTGGGCAAGCTGACGTTACCTATATTCTCTTCCCCAAATAATCCAGCCGCCGCGGCTGTCCGCCGAATACCGGAGCTCCTCCGTATTTTTCGGCATAACCAAGGACTCCCCGGTTTGACGGGAAATCACCCATTGGCCAAATCGATAAAAACTTCCTGGGATCAATTGTTCCAAATATTCTTCCAATGTGATTTTCTGCCGGTAAATCAATTCTGCATGCGGAATTCCCACGTAACGCAGATGCCAGGGCTCATAATCCACGCCGGTTCTCTTTTCTGCCCACAAAGGATACCGGATAATAAAACCATAGCGATATGAATGTTTCGCCATCCATTTTCCGGTCTTCGACATAATAAAGCGGCGCTGAGCATATCCATCCACTTTAATGTCTGCGGCAAGTCCTGAATGATGCTCGCTTTCTCCCGGTTTTGCCGCAAATGGATTCACGCCATAAATCGAGGATTGGAATGCCAATGTCCGATAAACGCTTGTAAACAGTATTTTTTCACCGCAAGATGCTTCACAGGCAGAAATCAAAGCGCGCAAAGGCTCGATGATTTCCTTTGACGCAAAATTTTTCTCATCAAGAAGGGCCAATTCCTCCGCCTCTTGTTTGTCCTCTGTGACAGGAAACGCTGAACTGACAAGCAGCAGAGAGTCACAGCGTTCTCTGTCGCAGACAGCGACAGTATGAAGATTTTCCGGTGAAAATTCCGTTATCATGGATTTTTCCCGTTTTCTCACGATATCGAATAAACCATAGGTATAATAATACTTATAATTCATCAGTCTGTTTTTCAGACTTTTTTTCGGAAGAGGCATATGATAAATCCTTTCTTTTTTCTTTTTTCCAATATGGCGTCCGCGCAGCAGTCGCAATCAGGATTTCAGAAAATCCTGCCTCCCTTGCGAGCAAGGAAAGTGTCATTACCGTACTTCCCGTCGTTATCACATCGTCCACAATAATCAGACCCTTTGTTTTCTGTACAAAACCATGATGGAGCTCATAGCTTTTCCGTGCATTTTCTCCGCGAGCCTCCGCATTTAACCGCTTCTGCTGCTTAGAATAACGCCTATGACGGAAGATCTCTACCATCGGAATCCCCAATGCGCCGGATATACCGCGGCATAACCGTTTTGCCTGATCAAATCCATAAACTCTGATGCTTTTGGGCGCACGCGGAGCAAATGTAATACTATAACGGGAAACATCGTCTCCAAGCGCACTAGATATCGCAAAGGCGATTTCATGGGAAAGAAACTGCTGGAGCACACGCAGATTCTTCCGCTTAAGTAAAAATAAAATCCGGCGGGATAATTCGTCGTCATATTCGAACAAATGAACAGCGGAACAGGCAAGTCCACTATCGTTTTCTGGCATACAACGGCAGAGCGTCTGTTTTTTTCCGCATATCCTGCACGGAATACGCTTTAATTTTTCATATTCAAGACGGCATTTCGGACAGAATACCGAATCCGTCTTTTCAGTCAACACCTCGCCGCAAAAAATACATTTCCGAACAAACAGCAGTCCTTTTAAAAACTCAATCATACTGTGTTAACCAATAGCCAAGGCCTGTATAACGTTTTGTCTGCCTGTTGTTATCAATCATACGGTTTGCAACTTCTCCATCTCCGACAAGGATTACCATCTGCTGTGCACGCGTGATTGCCGTATAAAAAAGATTTCTCGTTAAAAGCTTTGCCGTATAGCGATAAAGAGGAAAAATAACAATCGGATATTCACTGCCCTGACTTTTGTGAACGGTAATGGCATATGCAAGTTCCAGTTCTTCCTCCATCGAAAAATCATATTCCGCAATACGTCCGTCAAAATCAATACGTATGATTTGACCCATAAGATCGATTTCCCGAATGATGCCGATATCTCCATTGAAGACACCGAATCCATCTGCGCCGTTTTTCTTCCATGGAATATCATAGTTATTTCGTGTTTGCATCACTTTATCGCCCTCACGAAAAACAATATCCCGAAATTTCTTTTCCCGCTTACTTTCCGACGCGGGATTCATCGCTGCCTGAAGAATACCGTTAAGATACTCCGTTCCGTTCTGACCCTTACGGGAAGGAGTAATCACCTGAATACCGTCATAAACGCTTACCCCATAAGCACGCGGCAGACGGGATTTGCATAACCCCGCAATCATCTTTGACGTCATTTCTTCATCGGTACAGGGCAGATAAAAAAAATCCCCGTCTTTTTTGGTAAGCTCAATATGCTCTCCCTGATTGATTAAATGGGCGTTTGTAACAATCAGACTTTCACTCGCCTGACGAAAAATATGCGTCAATTCAACGGTGGAGAATCGATCACTTGCAATGATGTCACGAAATACATAGCCGGCACCTACGGGAGGGAGCTGATTGGCATCCCCGATCATAATCAGTCTCGTACCGGGACGCATAGCACGCAGAAGCGCTTCCATTAGGAATAAATCAATCATGGAGGCTTCATCAACTAAAATGACGTCTTCTTCCAGCAAGCTGTTTTCATCCCTGCGAAATCGGGCTCCCGTCTCAGAGGAAAAATCCATTTCCAGCATACGGTGAATGGTTTTCGCCTCCATTCCCGTCACCTCCGAAAGTCGTTTTGCTGCTCTTCCGGTCGGTGTGGCAAGCGCAATTTTCAGCCCCATGCTTTCAAAAATCCGGATAATCGCACGAACGACTGTCGTTTTACCGGTTCCGGGTCCGCCCGTAAGAATAAACACCGAGTTTTTCACCGCATCCGCAATTGCTTTTTTTTGAAGACGCTCATATCGGATATCATTCTCAAGTTCGGCTTTCTCAATTAAAAAATTCAGGTTGTCCGCATCTGAAATATGATTCGTTGTTTCCAGCGCATCCATTTTCGCGCAAATATATTTTTCTGCCTCAAACGCGCGCGGAAGATAGATACAATTTCTGCCTCCGATTTTCACAGCCCGCAAATTTTCTTTCATTACCTGTCTTGCCAGTTCATCCTCCGCTTCATTTTCCGTACAGGAAAGCAAGCTCACGGCAGCTTGAAGCAGCTTGTCCTGCGGAACATAAACATGACCGTTCTGATTCATATTATAAGACAGAACAAAGGCAAGTCCCGCTCCAATCCGTTCCTCTGAATTTTCACGGATACCGAGATCCCTTGCAATCATATCGGCTTTTTCAAAGCCTATTCCATGCTCTTGACATAAAAGATAAGGATTCTGCCGAACAATCTCCACTGCTCCGGAACCCCATTTCTGATATACCTTGATCGCTGCGGATGGACTCAGATATGGACTGAAAAACAGCATTACACGGCGCATTCCGAATTGTGTGCGGAAAATCTCCCCCAACTCCTTCGCTTTCCGGCGCGAAATTCCGGGAATATCCGCAAGCCACTCAGGATGATTTTCCAAAACATCAAGGGTTTCTTCCCCATATTGATCCACAATTTTTTTTGCCGTAGCCGGACCGATCCCGCGAATCGCGCCGGATGACAGATATTTTAAAATGGTCGCTGCTGTTGCCGGAAGCTGCTTTTCATAGAATTCAACCCTGAACTGCCTTCCAAAAGAGGGATGCGTCGTCCAGTTTCCAAGCGCGTCAATGGATTCACCTTCACAAAGATACGGCATTGCACCAACCAGCACAAAACTCTCGTCTGAGGGCGTCGTCAGTTCACAGACCGTATAGCCGTTTTCCTCATTTTGATATATGATTTTTTCGACGATCCCCTCTATGGAAAGAAGATCGGCACGTCCGTTCTTATCCATCTTCAAGCTCCGTTCCGCCGAAAGCCGGCTCTGCTCCGTTTAAATCAGTCGGTATGTAAGATTCTTATGCGTTCTTCCAAGCCGTTCGGTGATATCGATCATTTCATCCCGGCTGATATCGTTCCTGCGGATGTTGACTACAATCTGTATTTTTTCGAGACTTGCCGACATCAGTGCGCATCGAATATAATATTCAAGACTTTCCGCATTTGCATAGATGTTGATCGCACCGTTCTCCTCTGAAGAAACACCGGAACGCTTCAACTCTTTTCTGCCAAATCCAGAAGCAAGCGCATTCAATAACATATACAGTCCGTAAACCGCCGCCATTCCAAGAAAAATCGCAATCAGATATTCTCCTGCCGACATGATAAGCTTCCCCCTTGCTATGATTCTTACCATATCATATGAAAAGGAGGCTTTTTTGGTGATTATCTCTTTAAAGCACCAACTTTTTCACACAGAATCTCGACAAGATCGGTTTTTTCCCATCCAACGTTCAGATCTTCCCTGCCAAAATGACCATAGGCAGAGAGTGCGGAATAAATCGGCCGGCGTAAAGCAAAGGCATCAATAATCGCCGCCGGACGCAGATCTACCGTTTCACGGACCGCTTCCTCAATGGTTTCATCTGCTACCGCTCCGGTACCGAATGTATTGACATTCACCGAAAGCGGCTTTGCCACGCCAATTGCGTAAGAAATCTGGACTTCGCATTTCTTTGCCAGACCTGCCGCGACAATATTTTTTGCAACATATCGCGCGGCATAGCTTGCGCTCCGGTCTACTTTCGTCGGATCTTTACCGGAAAATGCCCCTCCGCCATGTCTACCGTATCCGCCATAGGTATCAACAATAATCTTTCTGCCTGTCAAACCGCTGTCACCCTGCGGTCCGCCGATAACAAAACGCCCCGTCGGATTGACATAAATTTTTGTCTTCTTGTCAAGGAAATCCTCCGGTATGACAGGCTTTATCACATGTTCTATCATATCCTCACGGATTTTTTCAAGCGTTACATCCGGATCATGCTGTGTAGAAACGACAATACTATCCAGTCTTACCGGACGATCCCCGTCATATTCCACCGTGACCTGTGTTTTTCCATCCGGACGCAGATATGGCAAAACGCCGTCCTTACGCACCTTCGTCAATCGTTTTGCAAGATCTGTCGCGAGCACATAGCCGAGCGGCATAAAAGTTTTTGTCTCATCACAGGCATATCCGAACACCATTCCCTGATCACCGGCGCCGACATCATACTGATCGTTCTGCTCTCCTATTTTTGCTTCAAAACACCGATCCACTCCGAGCGCGATGTCAGGCGACTGTTCATGAATCGAATTGAGTACGGCACAGGATGAAGCATCAAAGCCGTATTCCGGCCGATTATATCCGATATCCGCAATCGCCGAACGAACGGTTTCCGCAATGTCTACATAGGCGGAAGTCGTAATTTCTCCCATTACCATAACAAGTCCGGTCGTCGCACATGTTTCACACGCCACCCGAGCCATCGGATCAGACTCCAAAATTTTATCCAAAATGGAATCCGATATCCTGTCACATAATTTGTCAGGATGTCCTTCTGTCACCGATTCCGTCGAAAAATATTTTTTCTCCATGTTGTTTTTCCTTTCTGCCGCTGTGGCAAGTCTGGCCGGAAAACGAAACAAAAAGCTCGCTTTCGTTCGTCCCGAAAGCGAGCTTGAATATCATACTCATCTGTCGGGAATTGGCACCTTATCCCCTGACAGGTTGCCGGGCTTCATCGGGCCAGTCCCTCAGCCGCTCTTGATAAGCTTTATTTTTGTATAGTATAACATATTTTTCCGTTGATTGCAAGAGATATCGACAAAAAATATGCAAAGATGCTATGATTGAGGTTTTATCAGCTGAAATTGACCGTCCATCGCAACAATCAAAAGAATGGTGCAAACCGCAATTAAAACAACACCTGCAATCAGCATCATGACCGTCGTTTTGTCAAAACGGAAGTTTTCCGGAACACCTTCAACGACCTTTAAACGCTTCAGTACTGTGGAAAGAGGCTTATACAGCACTAAGACAATCGCAGCGTTCATTGTCGCCTTAATCAAATTGAATGGCAAAAGGAGCGGGAAAATCATCTCTTTCACAGCTTCTACGGAAATACCGTAATAAATCGGTGTCACCCAAAGATTCATCAGCAACATGCAAAAAGTCATTGCCAAAACCGAATAAACAAGTCCCAGTACAGCGCCGGGAAGTGTCTTTTTCAGTCTCGGCATATAGCGATAAACCGCGCTTCCGACTGCCGCAAACACGGCACTGGAAACAAAGTTCATAAGAAAGCCCCACGGTCCTGTTCCGCTGACGGTTACCATTTCAAGAAGAGACACCAAAAGAGCAATAACGACACCGGATACCGGTCCAAAAAGCATTGCACAGAGTGTAATCAAGGCGTCCTTGACGTCAAATGTCAAAAATCCGCCGATTCCGCTGATGCGGAATGCGTACAAACTTGCATAAGCAAGCGCTGCAAACATAGCAAGCATTGCATAGCGTTTTATGTTATAGGTTTTCATTCTATCCTCCCAAAAAATTTTGATTCGGAAAGATAAAAAAATCCCCCAAAAAAGGGGGGACGGCGCAGAAAGAACTGCACCCATTTTTTATCTTTTCTCATCCGGACTATACCGTCGGTACAGGAATTACACCTGTTCGGCGCCTTTCGGCGTTCGCGGACTTTACCGCCGATGTGGAATTTCACCAACCCCCAAAGATATGGATTTCAATATCAATATAACTGGCAAGAAAAAAGGACGCTGCGCGTCCTTTTTTCTTGAACGCATAAATATCTTATGCGATAATCTCGGAAACGACACCGGAACCAACGGTTCTGCCGCCTTCACGGATAGCAAAACGGAGTCCCTGTTCAATTGCGATAGGTGTAATGAGCTCAACGGTCATATCAACGTTATCGCCAGGACGGCACATCTCAACACCATCGGGAAGCTCGATAACACCGGTAACGTCAGTTGTTCTAAAATAGAACTGCGGTCTGTATCCGGCAAGGAAGGGTTTCTTACGTCCGCCTTCTTTTTCGGTCAGAACGTAAACGTGACCTTTGAATTTTGTATGAGGATTGATCGTGCCGGGTTTGCAAAGAACCTGACCTCTTTCAATCTCGTCTTTCTGAATACCACGAAGAAGAGCACCGATATTGTCGCCCGCTTCTGCCTGATCAAGAAGTTTCTTGAACATTTCAACGCCGGTAACGGTGGTTTTCTTTCTTTCCTCAGTAAGACCGATGATTTCAACCTCATCGCCGACTTTAACAGTACCTCTCTCAACTCTACCCGTAGCAACCGTACCACGACCTGTAATGGAGAATACGTCCTCAACAGGCATCAGGAACGGAAGATCGGATTTTCTTTCAGGAGTAGGAATATAGCTGTCAACAGCATCCATAAGTTCAAGAATGCATTTGTACTCAGGAGCATTGATATCCTTGTTGGTAGACTCAAGCGCTTCTCTTGCGGAACCACGAATAATCGGAGTGTCGTCGCCCGGGAAATCATACTGAGAAAGCAGATCACGAACGTCCATCTCAACGAGTTCAAGCAGTTCTTCGTCATCAACGAGGTCGCATTTGTTCAGGAATACAACGATTGCGGGAACGCCTACCTGACGGGCAAGCAGAACGTGCTCGCGTGTCTGCTGCAGAGGACCGTCGGAAGCCGCAACAACGAGAATCGCGCCGTCCATCTGAGCAGCACCGGTAATCATGTTCTTTACATAGTCAGCGTGTCCGGGGCAGTCAACGTGCGCATAGTGACGGGTATCCGTCTCGTACTCGACGTGTCTTGTGTTAATTGTGATACCACGAGCTCTCTCTTCCGGTGCATTGTCGATCTGATCATAAGCGAGGAATTCGACGTTGCCGTTCTTCAGAGAAAGCGTTTTGGTGATAGCAGCGGTAAGAGTGGTCTTACCATGGTCAACGTGACCAATTGTACCAATGTTAACATGGGGTTTTGTTCTTTCGAATTTAGCCTTTGCCATTGAAAAATCCTCCTTGATTTGCGAATGGTTCGCATTTTATTTTTTAATATGATTTCAATTTTGAAAATTCACCGTCCGAAAAAATTCGAACATGATTTTTCATTATTTTGCGGCTCTGCCGGCAATAATATCTGCCGCAATATTCTTCGGGACCTCTGCGAAATGACTCGGCTCCATAGAATATTGACCGCGTCCCTGCGTTTTTGAGCGAAGATCCGTTGCATAACCAAACATATTGGAAAGCGGGATCATCGCCGTGATCTGTTGGGCACCTGCAATCGGTTCCATCGACTGGATCTGACCGCGGCGGGAGTTGATATCTCCCATAACGTCACCCATATAATCGTCCGGTGTGATAACAACAACCTTCATAATCGGTTCTGTGAGGATAGGGTTGGCCCTTCTCATTGCGTTTTTGAATGCCATAGAACCGGCAATCTTAAACGCCATTTCAGAGGAGTCTACCTCATGATAAGAACCGTCATAAAGTGTTACCTTCACGTCAACGACATTATATCCAGCCAGAACGCCTGCCTGCATCGCACCTTGAATACCGGCATCGACTGCAGGAATATATTCCTTCGGAATCGCACCGCCGACAACCTTGTTGATAAATTCATATCCCTTTCCGGGCTCATTGGGCTCAATATGAATCTTAACATGACCGTATTGACCTTTACCGCCGGACTGACGTGCATATTTGCAGTCTTCATCCTCCGCTTTGGTAATGGTCTCCTTATAAGACACCTGCGGTTTACCGACATTTGCTTCCACTTTGAACTCACGCAAGAGTCTGTCCACAATGATTTCCAAGTGAAGCTCACCCATACCGGCAATGATGGTCTGTCCCGTTTCTTCGTCGGTGTAAGCGCGGAATGTGGGATCTTCCTCCGCCAATTTGGCAAGAGCGATGCCCATCTTCTCCTGACCGGATTTTGTCTTCGGTTCGATCGCAACCTTGATAACCGGCTCCGGGAATTCCATAGATTCCAAAATGATCGGGAACTTTTCGTCGCAGAGCGTATCTCCCGTTGTCGTATTTTTTGTACCGACAATCGCAGCGATATCACCGGCATAAACACGATCAATGTCTTTTCTTTCATTGGCATGCATCTGCAGAATACGTCCGAACCGTTCTCTCTGACCTTTTTCGGTATTGAGAGCCGTTTCTCCAGCGCCAATGCTACCGGAATACACGCGGAAGAAGCAGAGCTTTCCGACATACGGGTCGGTCATAATCTTAAATGCCAGTGCAGCAAACGGCGCGTCGTCGGAGGACGGTCTTTCCTCCTCCTCATCCGTATCCGGATTGATTCCCTTGATATGGGGAATATCTGTCGGTGCAGGCATATAATCGATAATCGCATCAAGAAGCTTTTGTACACCCTTATTGCGATAAGATGTTCCGCAAACGACGGGAACAATGGTGTTGGCAATGGTTGCCTTACGCAGAGCTTTTTTCAGCTCATTCTCAGAAATGTCTTCTCCTGCGCAATATTTCTCGAACAATGCTTCATCCGTTTCCGCAATAGACTCAATCATCTGCTGTCTGTATTCCTCAGCAAGCTCTTTCATGTCCTCGGGAATGGGTTCCACACGGATATCCTTGCCGAGATCGTCATAATAAATATCGGCTTCCATATTGATCAGATCAACAATACCGCGGAACGTATCCTCTTTGCCTATAGGAAGCTGTATCGGCACAGGGTTTGCTTTGAGGCGGTCCTTGATCATCTTGACAACGCGGTAAAAATCCGCGCCCGTTATGTCCATTTTGTTGACATAAGCCATTCTCGGGACCTGATATTTGTCAGCCTGACGCCAAACAGTTTCAGACTGCGGTTCTACACCGCCCTTGGCGCAAAGAACCGTAACCGCTCCGTCAAGCACGCGAAGCGAACGCTCAACTTCTACCGTAAAATCCACGTGTCCGGGCGTATCAATAATATTGATACGATTTCCCTTCCAATAACACGTCGTCGCGGCAGAAGTAATGGTGATACCTCTTTCCTGCTCCTGTTCCATCCAGTCCATCGTTGCGGCTCCGTCATGAACTTCGCCGAGCTTGTGAGTCTTTCCGGTATAGAAAAGGATTCTTTCCGTTGTTGTTGTTTTTCCTGCATCAATATGAGCCATAATACCGATATTACGTGTAGATTCCAATGGGTATTCTCTAGCCATATTTTTGCTCCTTAACCTTTTGTATACATGAATTTATGCCGATTTTCCATAGAGGAAAGGCATTAATATCTGAAATGTGCAAAAGCTCTGTTTGCTTCCGCCATTTTGTGCGTTTCTTCTTTCTTCTTTACCGCGGCGCCGGTATTTCCGAGCGCATCGACAATTTCTGCAGAAAGCTTTTCCGCCATGGTTCTCTCACCGCGTTTTCTCGCATAGAGAACCAGCCAACGAAGTCCGAGCGTCTGTCTTCTTTCAGCACGAACCTCCATCGGAACCTGATAAGTCGAACCACCGAGACGGCGGGCCTTGACTTCAAGCACCGGCATGATGTTTTCAAGCGCCTGCTGAAAAGCCTCCAGCGCAGGTTTGCCGGTTTTTGCTTCTACCGTCGCAAATGCATCATAAACGATTTTCTGAGCAACGCCTTTTTTACCGTCCAGCATGACATTGTTCACAAGCTTTGTTACAAGCTTGGAATTATAAAGCGGATCCGGCAGCACATCTCTTTTGGAAATTTGACCTCTTCTTGGCACTGTTATTCCCTCCTTCATTAAAATTTCATGATATCATAGGTACTCGAAAGTTTCCTCCCGATCGTGCGAACTTCCGTTTTGAAAGATGGTGCCATACCACCAAAAAGGGGGATATAAACAAATCTCTTAAAATCAGGAATCACATGCGATCAGAATGTTAAATACCTCGTCCGGCAGCTTTATTTGCCGGTCTTTTTACCGCGCTTTGCGCCGTAAAGGGAGCGACCCTGCTTCCGGTTGGCAACGCCTTGCGTATCAAGAGTGCCGCGGATGATGTGATAACGCACACCAGGCAGGTCACGAACTCTACCGCCGCGGATCAGCACAACGGAGTGTTCTTGAAGATTGTGTCCGATACCAGGAATATAGCAGATTGCTTCCATTCCATTGGTAAATTTCACCTTGGCAACCTTACGAAGAGCGGAGTTCGGCTTTTTCGGCGTCGTCGTATAAACCTTTGTGCAAACGCCTCTCTTTTGAGGAGAGCTGAGATTTGTCGGAGACTTTGTAAGGGAATTGAAGCCTTTCTGAAGCACAGGCGCTTTAGACTTATACTCCTTTTTCTCACGGCCGTTGCGAACGAGCTGATTAAATGTTGGCATGTTAAACCTCCTTTTTTCAGAATTTGATTTTGTTTATAGATACTGCCGATTCCTTTTCGGAACCGACCGTATTGGCTATTTCAGGACAACACATACCGCGCAGTCCACATCAATACCGCACATTTTTCCAAGCTCAGATTTTGTGCGTGCGGCATCCAACTCTATACCGCTTTCGCGGCAGAGTTCCGTAACAGCGGAAACGATTTTTCCCTCAGCGTCGGAAGCGATAAAAACCGTTTTTGCCGTTCTGCCTTTGATATGCTTTTTTGATTGATTAAAGCCTGCGACAATCACAGGCACAGTACTGTCAGATGACATTTTGAATCCAAAATCCTTTCCAGAAAAATAATGCGTTCGAAAAACAAAACGATAAAAAGACAGTATTTCCGCATATATAGCTATCTTATATAATATCACCAAATTTCCGTATTGTCAACGCAAATATGAAAAAAAATCGTAAAATCCTCAATATTTTTCCGGTCTTAGTCTTTTTATGCACTGTCAAAATTCTTTCCCGTACAAAATATCAGTTGATATGAAAATACCGGGTGTCATGCCTCGACAAAAACAAATGACAAAGTCCGCAGGGCAAAAGCCCGCAGACTTTGTCATATCCGTAGTACGGCATACGTTTGATACAATCAGGACTTCAAAATCAACTTGCAGATTCCTCGACAAAGTCATTTTCAGCGGGGTCATCGTTCTTGACAACCTCAATATCCCGATATACCTGCAGTCCGGTTCCCGCCGGAATCAGTTTTCCGATGATGACATTTTCCTTCAGTCCGATAAGATTATCCACCTTGCCCTTGATCGCCGCCTCCGTAAGAACTCTCGTGGTTTCCTGGAAAGATGCTGCGGAAAGGAATGACTCCGTCTGCAGTGCGGCTTTGGTAATGCCAAGCAGAATCGGTGTTGCCGTTGCAGGACGGATTGTACGGTCGCCTTCCGCAATACGGCGTTCTATTTCGGCATTTGCCTCACGGAATTCCGCGATATCAACCACAGTTCCGTACAGCAAATCGGTATCACCGCTGTCTTCGATGCGTACCTTGCGTGTCATCTGTCTTGCAATAACCTCGATATGCTTGTCATTGATTTCAATATCCTGAATCCGGTAAACTCTCTGAACCTCACGGATAATATAGTCATAAGCCTCAGAAAGACCTTTGATTCTCGTAATATCCGTAGGAGCAAGATTTCCTTCTGTAATCGCGTCGCCGCGCGTTACAAAATCGCCGGATTTGATCAGAATCTTCGTTCCATAAGGAACAGCATAAACAACATCCGTGCCGGTTTCGGCCGCGTTGCGGATGATAATATTCCTGGACCGTTTGGCATCCTGAATTTCCGCAATGCCGGAAACCTCCGATACTGTAGCTGTCTTTTTCGGTCGTCTCGCCTCAAAAAGCTCCTCAACACGCGGCAAGCCCTGTGTAATATCGGAACCTGCGATACCGCCTGTGTGGAACGTTCTCATCGTAAGCTGCGTACCGGGTTCGCCGATCGACTGTGCCGCAATGATGCCGACGGCTTCTCCGACACTGACTTTTTTGCCGGTGGCAAGATCAGAACCATAGCAGTGCGCACAAACACCGTATTTACATTTGCACTTGAGAATAGAACGGACATGCACTCTCTCAACACCGGCATCCACAATGGCTTTTGCCTGCGCAGCAGTGAGCATATCTCCATCGTGAGCAAGTACGGCACCCGTCGCAGGATCCGTTACATCACCGATCACAAATCTGCCCGGAAGTCTGTCAATCAACGGTTCAATGATTTCGTTGCCATCCTTCACATCCGATACCCAAATACCCTCAGTGGTACCGCAATCCTCTTCGCGGACAATCACATCCTGCGAAACGTCAACCAGACGTCTGGTCAGATAACCCGAGTCTGCTGTCTTCAGCGCCGTATCGGAAAGCGATTTACGCGAACCGCGCGCGCCGATAAAATATTCAAGTACATTCAGTCCCTCACGGAAGTTTGCCTTGATCGGGATCTCCATTGTCTTTCCGTTCGTTGCAAACATCAGTCCGCGCATACCGGCAAGCTGTCTCATCTGCGCAATAGATCCACGCGCGCCGGAATCGCTCATCATTTTAATAGAGTTATACCGATCGAGACAGTCCTGAAGTGCCTGTGTGACATCTTTTGTTGCCTGCTCCCACACTTTAATGACACTGCCGTAGCGTTCATCATCCGAAAGCAGACCACGGCGGAAGTTGCGCGTAATCTTTTCTACATCGCGCTCTGCCTGTGCAACAATTTCTTTTTTCTCCGCAGGCACCGTCATATCGGATACCGAAATGGAAATCGATGCCTTTGTCGAATATTTGTATCCGTTTGCCTTGATATCGTCGAGCACCTGCGCCGTCACAGTCGGACCGTGCGTCTTGATAGTGCGGTCGACAATTTGTCCAAGCTGCTTTTTCGCGGTCGGAAAATCGATTTCCAGCTTCAGCAGATTTTCCGGCTTGCTTCTATCCACAAATCCAAGATCCTGAGGGATCGGCTTGTTAAAGATCAGTCTGCCGAGTGTCGCGTCGATAATACCGGTATGCAAAACCCCGTCAATCTCACGGGAAATCCGCACCTTGATCGGCGCATGAAGCCCCAAAAGACCATTTTCATAAGCCATCATCGCTTCATCGAAATCACGGAATATGCTTCCGGCTCCCGGCTCGCCGTCGCGGTCGATCGTCAAATAATAGGAGCCGAGCACCATATCCTGTGACGGAACCGTAACCGCTTTTCCGTCCACAGGTTTTAAGAAGTTATTTGCCGAAAGCATCAGGAATCTCGCTTCCGCCTGCGCCTCGCTGGAAAGCGGAACATGCACCGGCATCTGGTCTCCGTCGAAGTCAGCATTGAATGCCGTACAAACGAGCGGATGAAGCTTGATTGCTCTGCCCTCCACAAGCACCGGCTCAAACGCCTGAATAGACAGACGGTGAAGCGTCGGCGCACGATTGAGAAGCACAGGATGATCCTTGATCACATTTTCCAATGCGTCCCATACCTCAGGGCTTGCCTTGTCAACTTTCTTTTTCGCGTCCTTAATATTGGAAGCATTCTGTGTTTCCACAAGCCGTTTCATGACAAATGGCTTGAAAAGCTCAAGTGCCATTTCTTTCGGCAGACCGCACTGATAAATTTTAAGCGTCGGACCCACAACGATAACGGAACGACCGGAATAGTCGACACGCTTACCAAGCAGATTCTGACGGAAACGTCCCTGCTTGCCGCGAAGCATCTCGGAAAGCGATTTCAGCGGGCGGCTGGATGAGCCTGTTACAGGTTTTCCGTGACGTCCGTTGTCAATCAGGGCATCCACAGCTTCCTGAAGCATTCTTTTTTCGTTTTTGATAATAATTTCAGGCGCCATCAGCTCAAGAAGCTTCTTGAGACGGTTGTTGCGATTGATCACGCTCCGATACAAATCGTTCAGATCGGAGGTGGCAAAGCGGCCGCCGTCAAGCTGTACCATCGGGCGGATCTCCGGCGGAATAACCGGGATGGCATCAAGAATCATCCATTCCGGCTTGTTGCCGGATTTACGGAAAGCCTCAAACACTTCAAGCCGCTTGATAATGCGCAGTTTTTTCTGTCCACTTGCAGCGTCCAGCTCTTCTTTCAGCTGTTTGGAAGTTTTTTCAATATCAATTTCCTGAAGAAGTTCCTTAATCGCCTCGGCTCCCATTCCGACACGGAAATCGTTTTCATATTTCTCATACATCTGATGATATTCCGTCTCGGTAAGCATCTGTTTTTTCTCAAGCGGCGTGTTGCCGGGATCCAAGACAATATACTGACCAAAATAAATCACCTTTTCCAACAGACGAGGAGAAATATCAAGCAGAAGCCCCATGCGGGACGGAGTAGCTTTAAAATACCAGATATGGGAAACAGGAGCAGCAAGCTCGATGTGGCCCATACGCTCGCGGCGAACCTTTTTCGTCGTCACTTCCACACCGCACTTCTCACAGGTTTTACCCTTATAACGTACTCTTTTATATTTCCCGCATGCGCACTCCCAATCCTTGGTCGGCCCAAAAATTCTTTCACAGAAAAGACCGTCCCGTTCAGGGCGCAGAGTACGGTAATTGATGGTTTCCGGCTTTGTTACCTCGCCGTAAGACCAGCTTCTGATCATTTCAGGAGATGCGAGTCCGATTTTAATGGAATCGAAAACATTTTTACTCATTCTATCTCTCCTTCCCCATTATTCTTCGTCATAGCCGGCGTCATCATCGGCATCGATGCCGTCGAAATCAAATTCATCATCTGAATCGGCAAAATCTTCTTCAATTTCGTCTTCATCAACAAGAGTATAGGCGTCTTCATCGCCATCCTCGAGCACCGTAGGACCAACATCCTCCGCAGTAACAAAGTTTTCGCCCTTGCCCTCGTCAGCAAAGTCTTCTCCGATCTGCGAGAGTTCAATTTCCTCACCGTTCTCATCAAGAACACGAATGTCGAGCGCGAGCGACTGCAGCTCCTTAACCAAAACCTTAAAGGATTCCGGAACGCCGGGCGTCGGAATATTTTGTCCTTTGACAATCGCCTCATACGTTTTGACACGTCCAGTTACATCATCCGATTTCACCGTCAGGATTTCCTGAAGCGTATAAGCGGCGCCATACGCCTCAAGCGCCCAAACCTCCATTTCACCGAAGCGCTGTCCGCCGAACTGCGCTTTACCGCCCAGCGGCTGCTGCGTGACAAGCGAATATGGTCCGACGCTTCTTGCGTGAATTTTATCGTCAACCAGATGATGGAGCTTCAGATAATACATAATGCCGACCGTTACAGGATTGTCAAATGCTTCGCCGGTTCGGCCGTCGTAAAGAATTCTCTTGCCGTCGACGGTCTTCAGTTTCTTCTGCGCAATCTTTTCCGCTACCCAAGTTTTATTTGAGAGTTTATCCTCCGAAACTTGCTCATAGCGCCGCTCACCGGTTTCTTCGTCAACAATCTCTTCGTAGAATTTTTTATTGGTAAGGGAATCGCTCGGAAGCACCTCACGGTAAAGACCTGCCTCCGTCATCATCTCCGTAATGTCGCTTTCCTTCGCGCCGTCAAACGCCGGCGTCATAACCTTCATACCAAGACGTTTCGCCGCAATACCAAGATGAACCTCAAGCACCTGTCCGATGTTCATTCGGGACGGCACGCCAAGGGGGTTTAACACAATATCCAAAGGAGTTCCGTCTTCCAGGAACGGCATATCCTCCGGGGGCAGGATACGGGAAACAACGCCCTTATTTCCATGGCGTCCTGCCATCTTATCTCCGACAGAAATTTTACGTTTCTGGGCGATATAGACTCTCACCGATTTATTGACGCCGGGCGCAAGCTCATCGGAATTTTCGCGGGAAAACACACGTACATCGACAACAATGCCGGATTCGCCGTGCGGAAGTCTCATGGAGGTATCACGCACTTCTCTTGCCTTTTCGCCAAAAATCGCACGCAGCAGACGCTCTTCCGCCGTAAGCTCCGTTTCGCCCTTCGGCGTAACCTTGCCGACAAGAATATCTCCTGCATGAACCTCGGTTCCGTTGCGGATAATACCATCCTCATCAAGGTCCTTCAGAGCATCGTCACCGCAGTTCGGGATCTCACGGGTAATTTCCTCCGGCCCAAGCTTTGTATCTCTGGCCTCAAGCGTATACTCCTCTATATGAATGGAAGTATACACATCATTGCGCACAAGATTTTCATTGAGCAGGACCGCATCCTCGTAGTTATAACCTTCCCATGTCATAAAGCCGATCAGCGCATTCTTTCCGAGTGCGATCTCGCCCCCTGACGTGGCTGGTCCGTCAGCAATGACATCACCTTTTTCTACTCTATCGCCTACGTTGACGATAGGACGCTGATTGATACATGTGCCCTGATTGGAGCGTTTAAATTTCAAAAGCTCATAAGTGTGGTTGCGGCCGGCATCCTCGGAAATTACAATTTTATCCGCCGTAACCGTCTTGACATAACCGGACTCCTTCGCAATTACGCAAACGCCGGAATCAATGGCCGCTTTGTATTCCATGCCGGTTCCGACAATCGGAGAATCCGTCACCAGAAGCGGCACCGCCTGCTTCTGCATGTTGGATCCCATGAGTGCACGGGAGTTATCGTCATTTTCAAGGAACGGGATAAAGCCGGTTGCAACAGAAATGACCATTTTGGGCGAAACGTCGATATAGTCTACTCTTGCAGCGTCGACTTCAACGATTTCAGCACGGTCACGCGCCAACACTTTTTTGTTAAGGAAATGTCCATCTTCATCAATCGGCTCATTCGCCTGCGCTACAATATAATTGTCCTCCATATCGGCGGTCATATATTCTACAATATCGGTTACCTTGCCCGTTGCCTTATCGACTTTACGGTAAGGTGCTTCAATAAAGCCGTAATCGTTGATTTTCGCATAGGTGGCAAGATAGGAAATCAAACCGATATTCGGACCTTCCGGCGTCTCAATTGGACAAATCCGCCCGTAATGCGTATAATGCACGTCACGCACCTCAAAAGAAGCACGGTCACGGGAAAGACCGCCGGGACCAAGCGCGGAAAGACGGCGCTTATGCGTAAGCTCTGCCAACGGGTTATTCTGATCCATGAAAGAGGAGAGCGGCGAAGATCCGAAGAATTCACGGATCGCAGCCACGACTGGACGAATGTTGATTAATGCCTGAGGCGTTAAAGAATCCTCATCCTGAATCGTCATTCTTTCTTTCACGATTTTATCCATACGCGAAAAACCGATGCGCAGCTGATTTTGAATCAGCTCGCCGACCGCACGGATTCTTCTGTTTCCAAGATGATCAATATCATCCGGAGTACCAATTCCATGGGAGAGACAGATCAAATAGTTGATGGAAGCGTAAATATCATCCTTTGTAATATGCTTAGGAGAAAGCTCCGCTGCGCGCTCTTTCGCAGCTTCCTTGAGCGCGGAAAAATCTCCGCCCGCCGCTTCCAGCATTTCCAGAAGCAGACTGAGCTTTACTTTCTCATGGATTCCGACTTCGGAAAGATCACATCCGATCACCTTTTTGGGATCCACCATGCCGTTTCCGAATACTTTGGTTTCCTTTTCTTCTCCGATATAGACGTATGCTTCGTTCACGCCGGCATCCTCAATGGAGGTTGCCTCCTCAAAAGAGAGTGTTTTGCCTGCCTCAAATAGGATTTCTCCCGTAATCGGGCTGATGACGGGACGAGAAAGCGTTCTGCCGGAAAGCCTGCGTCCAAGTGCGACTTTCTTGTCGAATTTATATCTTCCGACAGAACCAAGATCATACCGCTTAGGATCAAAGAACAAATTGTTCAAAAGGATCTGCGCTGACTCCACCAGCGGAGGCTCGCCCGGACGCAGCTTCTTATAAATTTCCTTCAAAGACTCTTCATAGGCTGTTGTACCGTTTTTCTCAGCCTCTGCCTGCATTCCGTCCTTTTCAAGCGTGGTGACGATTTTCACATCGTCCCCGAACAGCGCGCGTACGTCTGTGGACGTAGAAATAGATTCCTCCAGCGCGCGGATTAAAATTGTTACCGGAATTTTACGGTTCTTATCGATACGGACATAGAAGACATCATTCATATCCGTCTCATATTCAAGCCATGCGCCGCGGTAAGGAATAATCTGTGCCGTCAGCATGCATTTTCCGGTTTTATCCATAGCCGACGTATAATACATACCCGGAGAACGGACGAGCTGTGACACCACAACACGTTCCGCCCCGTTGATGACAAAGGTGCCGTTTTCCGTCATCAGCGGAAAATCTCCCATGAAAATGTCCTGTTGCTTTACTTCGCCGGTGGCATTGTTGGTCAGTCTCACCGTCACTCGCAGGGGAGCGGCATAGGTCACATCGCGTTCCTTACACTCCTCCACAGGGTATTTCGGCGTCTGATCAATGGAAAATCCCACGAACTCAATAACAAGATTCCCGGAATAATCGATGATCGGGGAAACATCCTGCAGTACCTCGGAAATTCCCTTCTCAACGAGCCATTTGTACGATTTCTTCTGAATCTCGAGCAGATCCGGCATCTCCAGAATCTCGTCGATCTTGGCGAAGCTCATACGCACATTTTTGCCAAGCTGCTGGGGTTTGATCCTCATAAAATCACTCCAATTCTAAATTTAAGCTTGCCTTTACTTTGGTAAATATATGATATTTTTCCACAGCCTGCAATACCGTCCGTAAAAAACAGGAAAAAGCCCGTCGCATCAGCGTTCTCCAAAAACAGGCGATAATACAAGCGATTGTAATGCAATTTACAAGTATATCACCGAAAAGTCAAGTTGTCAATAACTATTTGTCGTTTTTTTCAAATAATATTGACTTTTTTATGCAAAACTAATATAATAATTCTAAAATAGCAGGAAAAACTTCCTAAAAATCGAATCATTTTAAAAAAAGGAAAGAAAATTTTATGGAATGGACCTCACTTAACGATTTACGCGAGAAATTTTTGAAATTTTTCGAGTCCAAGGGTCACCTCAGCCAAAGAAGCTATTCCCTGGTGCCGGAAAACGACAAATCGCTTCTTCTTATCGTTGCGGGAATGGCCCCGCTTAAGAAATATTTTACGGGAGAGCTTGAGCCGCCCCGTCACAGAATGGCAACCTGTCAAAAATGTATCCGAACAAATGATATTGAGCATGTCGGCTTTACGGCGCGCCACGGAACTTTCTTCGAAATGCTCGGTAATTTCTCTTTCGGCGATTATTTTAAAGAAGAAGCCATTACATGGGCATGGGAATTTCTCACAGAAGTATTGGAAATTCCCTCCGACAGGCTTTGGCCCTCTGTCTATATGGAAGACGATGAGGCTTATCGAATCTGGCGCGACAAAATCGGTGTTCCGGAGGAACGTATTGTACGTCTCGGCAAGGAGGATAATTTCTGGGAGCATGGACAGGGACCCTGCGGACCGTGCTCGGAGATTTACTTTGACCGCGGTGAAAAATACGGCTGCGGCAGTGCGGATTGCCGTCCCGGCTGCGACTGCGACCGGTATATGGAAATCTGGAACATCGTTTTCTCCCAATTCAACAACGACGGAAACGGCAATTATACTGAGCTTGCTCATAAAAATATCGATACGGGCATGGGGTTGGAACGGCTCGCCTGCGTGATGCAGGATGTAGACAATATGTTTGAGGTCGATACCATACAAAATATTATCAAAGCGGCAAGTGAAATCGCGAAAGTTGCCTATAAGACAAACGAAAAAGCAGACGTGTCCCTGCGCATCATCGCAGACCATGCGCGTGCCTCAGCGTTTCTCATTGCCGACGGCGTCATGCCCTCCAACGAGGGACGCGGATATGTTCTGCGCCGACTGTTGCGAAGAGCCTGCCGTCACGGCAGAATTCTCGGTATAGACGGTCCTTTCCTTTATGAACTCATGGCGGTTGTCGCACATGAAAATGCAGCACCCTATCCGGAGCTTACTGAGAAACTGAGCTACATTCAAAAAATCGTCCGTATGGAGGAGGATCGTTTCGGTGCGACCGTTGAGGCGGGAATGAATCTTCTCGAACAGCTGATGGAAGTCGCCCGTAAAGCGGAAGGAACACCAATTCTTCCCGGCGCAGACATTTTCAAGCTGTCCGATACGTTCGGTTTTCCGCTCGATCTTACCCGCGAAATCGCGGCAGAACACGGGATCGGCATCGATGAAGAAGGCTTTGCAAAAAAACTCGAGGAGCAAAAAGAACGCGCCCGTGCCGCCAGAGGAAATATCAGCGGATGGGACGACAGCATGAAATCTCTCCTCGATACCTCCGTCCCTACCGAATTTGTCGGTTATTCGCAGTTCATAGCAGAGGCGAAAATCCTCTCCATAATTGACGCAGAAACAGACAAGCTTTGTGAAATTACCGGCGAGAACGCCATTCTGATTACCGACCGGACGCCGTTTTACGGGGAGGGCGGCGGTCAGGTTGGAGATACCGGCGTCATAACAGGTGCAAACGGACGTGCCCTCGTCATGGATACAAAAAAATCCGACGGTGTATATCTGCATGTCTGCAAAATTGAATCCGGTTCTTTCTCTGTCGGAGATACCGTCACGCTCTCCGTCGATTCCGAACGCCGCGCCGCCATTATGCGGAATCATTCAGCAGTTCATCTGCTCGACGCAGCGCTCCGAGAGGTGCTCGGCACGCACATAAGACAGGCAGGTTCTTACGTGGATGACAAAGAAGCACGCTTTGATTTTACGCACTTCGCTCCAGTCACATCAGAAGAGCTTGCAAAAGTAGAACGACTTGTCAATGAAAAAATCCTCGGAGATCTTCCCGTCGCAGCTTATGAAACAGATATTGAAAGCGCAAAAGCATCCGGTGCGATCGCCCTTTTCGGCGAAAAATACGGAAACATCGTCCGAGTCGTAAAAATGGCTGATTTTTCCGCCGAACTTTGCGGCGGAACGCATGTGAGCAACACCGCCAAAATCGGCATGTTTAAAATACTGTCCGAAAGCTCTGTCGCGGCAGGCACAAGACGAATTACCGCCGTTACCGGATTTAACACATATGAGCTTTCTCTTCAGAGCGAAAGCATTCTTTCCGGAGCAGTCAAAGCATTGAAAATCGGTGCCCGCACGGATATTCTCCTTAGAATCGCGGCAATCAGCGAAGAAATGAAAGCGGTGAAAAAAGAACTGGAGTCCGCCTCCTCAAAACTTGCAGCCGCCAAAGCGGACGCGATGATCGCCGTTGCCGAACAGATAGACGGCGGAGTCCGAGTCGCTTCGATGCAAACGGAGATGCCTCTTCCCATTGTCCGTATGCTCGGAGACGATTTGAAGAGCCGATACCCCGATCTTGTCGCGGTAATCTCCTCTTATTCTCCTGTCGCCGATAAGCTGACACTGGTGTGTATATGCGGAAAAGAGGCCGTTGAAAAAGGTGTCAAGGCGCCAAATATCCTTGCCGGACTTTCCGAATACGTCGGCGGAGGCGGAGGCGGTCGTCCTGACAGTGCAACCTCAGGTGCAAAGCATCCCGAAAAGCTCGGTGAAGCACTTGCGGCACTTTCTCAAATTGTAAAAAGGCAGTTGAAGTAACAGCAGGAGGAAACGCTTATCATGAAAGAGAAGAAAGCAAGAATCAAAAATTTCTGGCATGACTTCAAAGCGTTCATCAACCGCGGCAACGTGGTAGATATGGCGGTCGGCATCGTGATTGCCGCAACTTTTAAAGATATCGTCACAAAGTTCACCGATGCTTTTCTGTCACCGCTCATTGCTCTTCTTACAGATGGGACCAATTTGTCAGACCTCAAATGGATTATCAGGCCAGAGGTTCTGGATCAAGACGGCAATATTGTAACAGCAGAAGTTTCTTTAGCTTGGGGTTCCTTCTTACAATCCATTATTGATTTTCTGATTATCGCATTTTTTCTCTTCCTTGTTATCAGAGTATTTGCCAAAGCAACAAACAAAGCAAGAGAACTCCGGATTTCCAAAGAAGAAAAAGAAGCTATGGAAAAAGCAGCCGCGGAGGCTGCCGCCAAGGAGGCTGCCGAAAAACAGGCGGCAGAAAACGCACGCATTGCGGCTGAAGCGGAAATGGCCGCCGCCAAAGCGCGTGAAAAAGAAACTGTCGACCTGCTTCGTGAAATCCGGGATTCCCTTTATTCAGCAAGATTATAACAGCAGCCGCACAGCGGCGGAAAGGTCGTTATATGCAGGAAAATTGTCTTTTCTGTAAAATCGCGGCGGGCGAGATCCCGTCATCCAAAATTTACGAAGACGAAAGAATTCTCGCCTTCCGGGACATTCAGCCTCAGGCGCCGGTTCATGTGCTTGTCATTCCGAAATCTCATATTGCTTCGGCTGATGAAATATCCCATATCAACAGCGGCATCATCGCCTATATATTCGAGAATATTCCTAAAATTGCGAAACTTGCCGGAATCACAAATGGATACCGTATCATCTCCAATTGCGGACCTGACGCCTGCCAAAGTGTTCCTCATCTTCACTTCCATCTGCTTGGAGGTGCGAAACTCGCGGAAAAAATGGCATAACCGCAGCGATCTCTTTTCAAAACTATCCTATCCGTATATTTCGCCGTTTATCAAACAGCAAGGATGCGTTATCATACAGAATGCTTGATGAACTTGGAATCATACCGAAGCTATATCCGCATTTTTTTAAATATCGCACATTCTGCAAATCTGCCATCTCCGAAATAAATTTTATCGAAAAGATAATAGAAGGAGACAATAACATGTATATATACGAATTTGAACGGATTCAAATTGAAATGTCCGGATGGAATCCTTTCGGCGGGAACCGCTACGATAGTGAGCAGTACCGCTCTGTCATTCGGACACGGGCGGAAAACGGCTGGCGGTACGTTGGATTTTTCCCTGCCGTGCAAAGAGGGACCGGCCATATAGAAGAAATGGATCTTATTTTTGAAAAAGAAACGGATGCTGCCTCCCGTTCATAATCGCGCGGAAATTTCTCTCCAGTGAACTATTTTTCATTAAAAAGAAGAAGTCCTCTCATCGAAAAATGAGAGGACTTCTTCTTTTTAGGTTCACTTTCTGTACGGCGTTTGCCGCATCCGTTTTATTATGCCCTTTTCAGTTTTGCATATGTTGCCATCAGTTTTTTGGTACCGACTGTATCAAAAGCAATTTCATACAAAATATCCGCTCCCATTTCACGCACGGAAAGAACGGTCCCTTCCCCGAACATATAATGGCTTACACGATCTCCTACAAGAAAAGTTTCCGCTGCTTTTGTCTTGCCCACATTGCCGGTCAGTGCTGACTGAGAGTTAAATTCACTGGAAAACACATATTTTTTTGTCTTCTCGCCAAATTCCGTCCGGAATTTCGGTTTGGGAGATGCAAGCTCCTCCGTTTTGAACTCCTCTCCGATTTCATCAAGGAAACGTGATTTCGGATTGTACTGAGTTCTACCATACAAAAGCCGCTCTCTGACACAAAGAGCATATACCCTTTGTTCTGCACGCGTAAGCGCTACATAGGCAAGTCTGCGTTCTTCCTCCATTTCATCGGCAGAAAACGCCGACATTTGACTTGGGAAGATTCCCTCCTCCATCCCCGGTAGAAATACAACGGGGAACTCCAATCCTTTGGAACTGTGAATGGTCATCAAAACAACCGCTTCTGCTTCCCCATCATAATTATCAATATCCGTCACAAGCGAAATTTCCTCAAGGAATCCACCCAGCGTCGCAGTTTCGTTTCTTTGCTCATATTCCATGGCGTTGGAAATGAATTCTTCAACGTTTTCACGGCGTTCCGATCCCTCACCGTTTTCTTCCGCCGCAAGAAGCATTGCCATATAGCCGGACTTTTCAATCACGTCACGCACAACCTCGGAAAGTTTCTTTGTCCCTGCAGCTTTTTGCAGTGAATGAATCAATTCCACAAACGGACCGAATTTGCTTTGCGCTTTCGCTATTGCCGGATAATCTTCTGCATGCTCCATAACACCGAAAATACCTCCTGTGGTATTTCCGCTTTCCGCAATCGTGCGCACTGCTGTCATGGTAGCATCTCCGATTTTTCGCTTCGGTTCATTGATAATACGCTCAAGTCTGAGATTATCACTCGGATTATTTACCACACACAAATAAGCGAGAATATCTTTGATCTCTTTTCGTTCATAAAAACGCCTTCCGCCGACAACACGATACGGAATTCCGCTCTTCATCAATACATTTTCAATGGCGTTGGATTGTGCATTCGTACGATAAAGCACGGCAAAATCACCGTATTTTCGTTTTTCCCGGATCACTAGCTCCATCGTTTTATTGACAATGAATTTTGCTTCCTCATTCTGATTATCAAATTGTTTGACAAAAACCTTTTCACCGTCTCCTTTTTTTGACCAAAGCTCCTTACCGCGTCTTCCGAAGTTATGCCGAATAACAGAATTCGCCGCATTCAGTATGTTTTCCGTCGACCGATAATTTTCTTCTAATTTAATCACCTTCGCGCCCGGCACTTTTTCATCAAAATGCAGAATATTTTCAATCGTCGCGCCTCGGAATTTATAAATGCTCTGGTCATCGTCTCCCACAACCATCAAGTTTTCATATCCGCCGGATAACAGAACCGCCAGTTCAAACTGTGCAAAATTGGTATCCTGAAATTCATCAACCAGAACATAACGAAATTTATTCTGATAATAGAAGCGAACTTCCTCATTCTGACGCAAAAGCAAAACGGTTTTCATAATAATATCATCAAAATCCACCGCCATGGATTCCTCAAGCTTGCTTTGATACAACGTATAAAGCGAGGATATCTGCTGAAGCTTATAGTCACTACCAACCTCAGCATCGAAATCGTGCGGCGTCATCAAACGGTTTTTTGCCATACTGATTTGCGTCATAATCAATTTAGCGGGGATTATCTTCTCATCGATATTCAGCTGTTTCATGCAATCCGAGATAACTTTTTTCGAATCCTCTGCATCATATATGGCAAAACTTCTGTCAAATCCGATTTTATCCGCATGGGAACGAAGGATTCTTAAACACATGGAATGAAAGGTTCCGCACCAAAGATCATTCGCAGATTCCCCAACCAGCTTCTCCAAACGTGATTTCATTTCATTTGCAGCTTTGTTGGTAAAGGTAATACTAAGAATATTCCATGGGGCAGCATCCGAAACGGAAAAGCTTTCCAAAATCCGATCCAAATCATCACTTTCACAGGAAATCGCTGATTCCAACTCTTTGACTGAATTTTCATCCACCATTTCCGGAACCATATCACTAAAATAGGCGTTTCCGTATTGGAGTATGTATGCAATTCGATTGACAAGCAGCGTCGTTTTTCCGGTACCGGCTCCCGCAAGGACCAGCAGAGGTCCGTCTACGGTATAAACCGCTTCCCGCTGTTTCTCATTGAGAAATCCGTATTTCCGATCAAACAGCGCTCTTTTTGCCGCAAGGTATCGGCTCTTCAACGCTCCGTATTCTTGATTTGACATTTCCATACCTTCCATTTCATAAATGAGCGATTCGTATGCCTACTTTTATCGCCTTTTATTATAATTATACAATAAAAATCCCTCAGAATCAACATCAAATCGGATTTTTTGTGAGAAATGATTTTGGAAAAAACAGCAGAACTCGAAAATCAGCAAAAGGTGAGCCGCTTTCGGCCTTAAAATATGTATGAAATTCTTTATTCATAGTAAAAAGAACCGCAGGGCATCAGCCCTACGGTTCTTTTAAAGATTTTTATTTAAAATGTATTATTTTTCTTTTTGCTTTTTGCCATGATAAAGTATACGGCAGCTCCCGCAATCACAAGCGTAAAGACAGCAATAATAATTGGGAGCACAATATTAGGACTGTTTTCCTCACCCTTTACAACAAAGATCATCTCGGCGCCGGTCAAATCGTCTCCATCAATTGTGACGTTCAGTCCTTTTCTGCTGTAATCACCTAATGTGGAATAAGCACCGGAGCTGTTGAGAACAACAAAATTCACATCATAATCCTCTAAGGAAGCGTCAAGCTTCAGGGTAAGCTCCATACCTTGAGCAAGAGATACTTTCGTGCCGTTGGAGAGCAGCTTATAATCGTAGCCGGCAAACATCTCTCCGCCTGTAATATGCCCCTGCATATAATTCTTATATTCTTCAAACCGGTCAAGCGGCATAATTCCAATCTCAAAATCAAGATTTCCAGACGCAGCACTGCCCGTCACAAACAAAGAACCACCGACACTTGTAAGCGTCTTCTCTACACCGTCCTTGACGGTTTTGGTAGCCTCCGAATAGCCGCACACACTGCAGGTCTTTGTGGTTACCTTTCCGCTGACCGTAGGTTCTCCGAATACATGTCCAGTACATTCATCCACTGCGCTCTCCACATGTCCGCAAAGTTCACAGGTGCGTTCCTTCACACCGTCGGTAATACAGGTTTTGGCGCTGGTAACTTTCCATTCCCCATAGGAATGCGCATTCGGATTCACAGCAACCGATCTTTGTTCTTCTTCACCGCATACAGAACAGATACGTGTCTCCGTTCCTTCTTCTGTGCAGGTGGAGGGAGTAGTAACAGACCATACACCGAAGGTATGTCCCGTTGTTGGGAGCGTTTGAGTTTCTGCTTTCCCGCAGTATACACAATAACGCATCTGTGTTCCCGTGGAAATGCAGGTGGGGTTGTTTACTATTGTCCAAGCGCCGAAAGTGTGCCCTGTTGCCGGAATCGTTTCCGTCTCAACATTGCCGCAAGCTGAGCAGGTACGCGACCGTAATCCGGTGGAAAGACAAGTTGCCTCTTTGGTAATTACCCAATTTCCATAGCTGTGTCCCGTCGCGGGAATGGTTTCTGTCTCGGTTTTTCCGCAGATCGTACAGGTATGGCTCTGGCTTCCCACTGTTGTACAGGTTGCTTCTTTAATCGTCGTCCAACTTCCGAATTTGTGTGCCAAAGGAAGATCTCTGATCTCTGTCTGTCCACAATCAGGACACTGATACATGCCGGAACCAGCTTTTTCACAGGTCGATTCCTCGATGACATGAATCAATTCATAGTTATCCAAATCATGCGGACATTGGTTTTCCATTTTCTCAATAAGCTCGCACTCTTTGCATTTATGATAAAATACACCGGCGACCTCATAACGCTCGCCCCATGTATGACCCGTCGGAGGGACGGTCATCCAATCGCTCCACTTACCGCACATTTTACATTTACAAATTCCTCGGCCGGATGTCGTGCAGGTGGGATAAATCGGTTCTTGACCAAGATACCCACTGATAGTTGTATAATCGTAGTCATGGGGAATCGGCATGATCTCTTTTCTCTCTGACACATATCCGCATATGGTACAGTAGCTCTCTTGAATACCGGAATCCTCACAGGTAGCTGCCTTGACAATTCTTGTTACAATGTTATTATGATTACATACATATACGTCTAACGTCGTAGGCGAGGGATCAAAAACCAATGTTGTTCCATCCGCTTTTTTCGCGCTGCCGGAAATGGTCAGCATCTGTTCTCTCATCCAAGTAAAATCGACATAATCCGGATTGACCGAATAAACGAGTGTGATCGAACCGAAAGAAGATCGGGAATCCTCTCCTGACTCTGGAATTTTGATGGTAACCGAAGTATAAGAACTTGTAGAAGACGAAGTAACTTCATCCTCCGAAACAAATATGCCAAACAAATAACTAGAACCTAAAGTAGGTTTCTGGAGAAGCTGTCCGCTTGTCCGTATGGTAACCGTACCGCCACTGATTTTGTTTCCTGTCATGGAATCAATTTCGACGATGACAGTAAATGTACCCTTTGTTGCGTTATACTCCTGCTTTTCCACTCGCGCCGTCAAGTAATCCGTAGTATCCGCAGCCAAGAGTACATGTCCGGCATGATTATGCTCATCGCATGACTCATCCGTGCAGACCACCGGGCTCTCAAAGCCATATGTACCAAGTACAGTCAAACACAAGGAAAATGCAAGCAAAAAGGTTAAAAACTTTTTCATATTTTTTCTCCTCTGAAATTTTGTGTTGAGACACATGCCGAATTTCTATAAACATTAGGCGTGCAAAAAAATTATTGATAGCACATTTTTTGTCAAATTTATTTTCATGCAATCATACAGGGGGAATATTTCAAAACGATATTTATCGGCATGTTTTTTCTGAAATCGCGAAAAAAATCCGAATATTATTTTTATTCGGAAACAGTTCTTTTACCATTATATCTTTTTTTCCGTATTTGTCAAGCCGTTTTGTTTATCTTTCTTTCCGCATCAAAATATGAAAATCAGTCCTTTCTCTGTCCGGAAGCAGGATTTCTCTGTTCTACACTCAGAATCTATTATCTTTTATTTTCAAAGAATTCTCCTGAATTTAGTTTTTTGATTAAAATAAATTTTTGGTAAATTCGCGTTTGCTCTTGTTTTATTTCAAATTATGTAATATAATGTAGAAAAAGAAAAAATCGGCTGTGCAGCCGTTTTTTGTACAAGCTTTAAAGCGATAAAATCACCCTCTAAAAAGCGGTATATGTGCACGCAAAGGAAAGGAACGGTTTTGATCATGAACGCAAACAAAAAACCAACCGATCAGGCTACATATGAGAACGAAAGACGCGCCAGAAGCACAAGCCAAGGCTATTCTTCCCGGCAGCCGCAGAAAAAGAAAATACGGTTCAAGCCAAACAAGGAAGGGATGCTCGCACTTGCCATTCTTGTTGTTATCGTAGCAATCGTCATTACCCTGCTCGTTCTCACCATCAAAGCCATTGCAAATGCCGTCTCCGACGGCAAGCAGGACGAAACGACCACCACCAGCGAAACCACCGGTGAGATTCCATCCGTCAGAACTTGGAATGACGGCTATACGCAAACAAGCATTTCCTCCTCGGAACTGGCAAGCGGCAGTCTGATACTTGTTAATTTTGAGCATAATTATACCCAAACGGATGCGATTTCCTCCAAGCTTCTCGCTCTTTATGGCTCTACCGGGCACAATTCCCTCTTTGTGTTGAAAGATGCTGATGTCAAAATACGCCGAGATATTGCAGCTCCTCTGCGGGATATGCTCTCGGCACTAATTGAAGCCAATCCGGATACGCTTGGTTCCACCAAAGAAGACGACCGCATTATCATCTCAAGCGGATATCGCAACACCGCAAAACAAACAGAGCTTTATAACAATTCCGTTGGAACGGAAGACGAAAATCTTGTAGCAAAACCGGGTTACAGTGAGCATCACACCGGTTATGCGATTGACCTCAATGTCTTCACTTCATCCGGAAAAACCGTGGATATGCGAGATGCCGAGCAGGCTTGGATGGAGGAAAATTGTGCAAAATACGGATTTGTGATCCGTTATGACGGCACGAAATTCGAAACGACCGGCATTCTTGATGAGCCGTGGCATTTCCGCTATGTAGGAATTCCCCATGCGTCCTATATGATGGAGAATAATCTTTGTCTCGAAGAATATCTGGAACTTCTGAAAACAGATTATGCTTATCCGTCAGAGCCGCTGGAAATTTCCGCTGAAGGTACCGATTATCTTGTGTATTATGTTCCGGTATCGGCAGATTCAACCACTTTTGTTCCGATTCCGCCGGAATCCGTGGGCACCTATGAGATATCCGGAAACAATGTAGACGGCTTCATCGTTACGGTGACAAAAAAATAAACAGCCTTGCAGCAGATGATTTTGTTCTGAAAAAGCTGTTTAAAGAACTTTAACTGTATATCTTTTTTGATTCTATTTAAAAAATCCCGCACCGTGGCCGAATTTCCGGCATGGGCGGGATGATTCATCGAAGAAAAACAAAAACAAAAGGAGATGCTTATGGAAATTCGTCTGACGAAAGCGATAACAGAAGATTTGCCGCATCTGCTCTCCATTTGCAAAGCTGCGGCAACAACAGAAGGCAGCACATGGGATCATAATTATCCCAATTCAGAAATTTTAGCAGAGGATATCCGCAGCGGCGCCCTTTACCGGATCGAGACAGACGGAAACGTCATCGGACTGCTCTCGCTTGGCGAGACCGGCGAACTTGACATGCTATCCGACCCGTCCGACGGAACACATCCTTTTGATTTTGCCAGATTCGGGATTCATCCTGATTATCAGGGAAAAGGGGCCGGACATAAGGCGCTGACAGCCGCCATTACCCTATGCCGGGAAAAAGGCGGTTCTGCTGTGCGTGTGCTGGCAAGTCCGGGGAATCCTGCTGCTCTTTCCGTATACCGCAAAGCCGGATTTGTCAAAATGCGGCTTGTTCATTTGTGGGAACACGATTACTGGTATCTGAGAAAATCATTTCCCGCGATGACATATGATTTGTGAGGATAAAATCATGAATCCAAACGAAATTTTCGAACGCTTTTCCCCTCTTGTGCAGGATTTCATCTATGCAAACGGATGGAAGGAGCTGCGTCCGATTCAAATTGCTGCCGCACGCGTAATTTTTGAGTCGGATGACAATTTGATTCTCTGCTCCGACACGGCATCCGGGAAAACCGAGGCCGTGTTTTTTCCTATCGTTTCCGAGCTTGAGGAATCCGGCTGCGGCACGGTAGAAGTTCTCTATATCGCACCTTTGAAAAGTCTTATCAACGACCAGTTCGAGCGTATTGACACGCTTCTGCGGGACAGTGGAATCCCCGTGTTTCATTGGCATGGCGATGTTGCAGCTTCTCACAAAAATCGTTTGATCCGCAATCCTGCCGGTGTACTGCAAATTACGCCGGAATCTTTAGAGAGTATGCTTATGAACCGCCGTTCTGACATCATCCGTCTTTTGGGCGGACTCAAATATGTCATCATAGATGAAATCCATACTCTGATGGGAGCAGACCGCGGCAATCAGATTCTCTGCCAGCTGGACAGAATCCGGGAGATCATCAGATATCATCCGCGACGAATCGGTCTTTCCGCCACCATAGGAGATCCGGTACTCGCCGGAAAATGGCTGACCGGCAATACGGGAAAGCCTACGCAGATTCCCCCTTCCGGTTCCGGAAAAAGCCTGTGGCGTCTTGCACTCGAGCATTTTTATGTGGAAGACAACACAAAAGAAAGAGAACATCCCGCAGCCGAGTATCCTGAAAAACGGATCGATATCGACGCCGGATATGAATATCTTTACGATTGTGTAAAGGATAAAAAAAGTATTGTTTTTTCCAATTCCCGTGAGGAAACGGAATATGTCACCGCCACACTGCGTCAGATCGCCGAACGCCGTCATGAGGATGATATTTTCTATATCCATCATGGCAATCTTTCCGCAGCAATCAGAGAAGAAGCCGAACAAAGGCTGAAAGAGGAGAAAAAATGCGTCGCTTGCGCTACCGTTACCCTTGAGCTCGGCATTGACATCGGCAGAATTGAACGAATCGCCAACATGGGTGCGCCGAATACCGTTTCGAGCTTTCTTCAGCGTCTCGGAAGGAGCGGCAGAAAAACGGGAATTCCCGAAATGTTTATGATTTTCAGAGAAGAAAAACCGCTTCCGGATACTTCTCTGCCGCAGCTGATTCCGTGGGAACTAATCCGCGGCATCGCGGTTGTAGAGCTTTATTTAGAAGAAAAATTTATCGAGCCTCCTTCGATCAAGCGAATGCCGATGAGCCTTTTGTTCCAGCAAACACTCAGCATTCTTGCCTCATCCGGAGAAAACACTCCCAAGCGCCTTGCACAAAAAGTCCTCTCGCTTTCTCCCTTTGCAGAAGTTGCCAAAGAGGATTACAGAGAGCTTCTCATCTCAATGGTTAAAAACGGCTATATCGATATGACGGAAGAAAACGGTCTCATCCTCGGACTCAAGGGCGAAAGACTGACCAAAAGCTTCAAATTTTATGCGGTTTTCAAAGACAGTGAGGATTATTCCGTCAAGCATGACAGCGAGGAAATCGGAACCATCAGTTCCCCGCCGCCTGTCGGCGACCGGTTTGCGCTCGCCGGACGGGTATGGGAGGTAGAAGAGCTCGACCTTGAACGCAAGTTGATTTATGTTCACAGTGTAGCCGGCAAAATGCAGATCGAATGGCCTGGAGAATACGGAGAAATTCATACCAAAATTCTGGAACAAATGAGGAAAATTCTGTCCGAAGAACGCATATACCCCTATTTGAAGCCAAATGCCCAAGATCGGCTTGCCGCCGCGCGTCGTGTTTTTGCCAACGCCGGAATGCGGGAAAGCCTGCTGATTTCACTTGGCGGAAATACGCGTTGTTTTCTCCCTTGGCTCGGGACCCGCTCCTTCCGCACCCTGCGAAAATACCTTCAAAAGTATGCCTCTTCTTTTGACATTCACGGGATTGAATACGACGGCTGCTACTACATGACCTTTAAATGCGATCGTGAACCGGAAGAGCTTCTTTCCCTTTTGAAGCACAAAATCACATCCGAAGAAATTGACACGCTTTCTCTTGTCGGGAAAAGCGAGATGCCCGTATTTGAGAAATATGATCCCTGTATTCCCCCTGAGCTTTTACGTCGTGCTTATGCCGCAGATAAGCTCCGTACAGACGAAATGAAAATACGTTTCTCTGAATAAAACGCCTGCTTTTCTTCTTTCTGACAGGATTCATCAAGTAAAAGGCAGCCATGGCTACAGAAATTCTGTTGTCCCAAGCCCGATTCCTTTGCAAGCCATTTACAGTTCATCCAATAAAAATTCCCTTATCCCTTTGATTCGGAGGTGCCTATGTCCGTATGGAATCCGTGGCACGGATGCAAAAAAATCAGTCCGGGCTGCATGCACTGCTATGTATACCGACGGGACGCAAAATACGATATTGACAGTTCCGAAATCCGAAAAAATGCCGACTTTGATCTGCCGATAAAGCTCCGGCGCGATAAAACCTATCGGCTCCAAGCTGACACAGGTCCCGTTTATACCTGCTTTACTTCTGATTTTTTCCTGGAGGAAGCGGATGCATGGCGTCCGTCCTGCTGGGATATGATCCGGAAACGATTTGATCTTTCCTTTTTTATTGTTACAAAACGGATTCACCGATTCGCAGACTGTATTCCCGCCGACTGGGGAGATGGATGGAAGCATGTAACAATCTGCTGTACAGTCGAAAACAATGAAATGGCGCGCTTTCGTCTTCCTATTTTTGACTGCGCCGCCATTGCGCATAAGGAAATCATTTGCGAACCGCTGCTTTCCCCTGTGGACCTTTCGCCTTATCTCAATTCCTCTATTGAATGCGTCACCGTCGGCGGAGAATCCGGAAATGACGCAAGGATCTGTGATTACGAATGGGTTCTGGATATCCGTCGGCAATGCGAAGCAGCAGGCATTCCTTTTCGGTTCAAGCAAACCGGCGCGAATTTTAAAAAAGACGGCAAAACCTACCGGATTCCCCGTCAGTATCAGCATACACAGGCAAAAGCTGCCGGAATCGATCTTCCCCGATCTCCCGAACAGTTCAGAAATTCCAATCAGACAAAACCAATATGATTTTTTAAGTGGGAAGAAACACCTAAACCTATGATAAGTCCCCGTTTTGGCATGTTTTATCCTGTCGGCATCCGAAGGCTGCATCATATAAAAAAGCAAGGCAAAGCCTTGCTTTTTTTATATGATTGCTTTTTGATAAGTCCTGATATTTCCGTTATTTTGCCTTTTCCGCATAAAAATCGCTCACCGCACGGAAAAAAGAATCGATGTTTTCCCATTTTGCCATCGGCGGGATATCACATCCGGAGGATATGACAAAATTCGGATGTGCCGCACAGCATGTTTCCATCAACTCCTTGGTTGCGTGATAAATGGAATCGGGTGTTCCGCCGCGGAATTGCCCTGCAGGATCAATATTCCCCATCACAACCACGTCAGATGGCATTTTTTCAAGCATTTTCTTCATATCGACGGCATTTCCAAAATGATAAGCCGCTGCTCCCGCAGATATAATATCATCCACCAGTTCCAGAACCGCTCCGCCGCAGTTATGATAAATCACGAGGAATTCATCGTCCTGAACGGCATCAACAATCTGTTTCATATAAGGGGCGGCAAATTCATGCATCAAAGCCGGAGAAAGCAAACCAGCCAGCGGCTCCGCCACCACAACTCCTCCAGCACCGGTAGCCTTATACGCTTTGATATAATCAATCAAAAACGCAGTTGCCTTTTTTAAAACCGTATGAACCATCTCCGGTTCTTCATAGCAAAGAATCATGATTTCCGACACATCCAGCAGTCTGCCGGCAAGAGAATACGGCCCTATCACACCGGCAAACACCGGTCGATCCGTAATCAGCTTGCATGCTCTTCCGATCGCTTCAATATAAATGCCCGTGCGCGCCGTACCGACCGCGGGAACCATAAGCGCTTCTGCCTCTTCTTCCGTTTCAACAAGCTTGCCGACCACAGTCGGGACCTCATCATCACTGACTTTAACCGAAGAACCAAATGCTTCCGCTTCAACAGAAAGATCCATCATGCTGACCGCTGCCGCACTGTCCACCCGTTTAGAAATTTCCTTCATCCCAGCCGCCTGAAAATTGCTGCTTGAAATCAGTGTTTTCACGCTGATTTTCATCAGCTGAACAGACGGAAAAGACAAAACAGGCATTGCTTTTTTCACCGGCGCCTCTCTTAACGCGTCAATCCACTTTCTCATATTCATAACGGAATTCCTCTCATTTCATCTGTTTTTTTTATTATAGCAAATACAAAGCACACAAACAAGGAAATAATCGCGGAATTTTTGTATTTTTTTACGATTTGGAAAAAAAGGATTCTTTCCCAAACGTCAAAGTCACAGATTTCCCGGCAGGGATCCATTCTTCATGTCCGCGAAAACAAAATCGCACTTCAAAATCCGACAACACGTCAAAGAAAACAACATCTTCCCCGTTTCGCCGTTCAACGGAAAGATTGCCAAACCGAGTAACTACATTTCCCCGCGCGGCAACCGGCGAAGAAAAATCCGCAGGACAGACAGAAACCCCATCCGATCGTTCACGGATTCCCAGCAAATAACGAAAAAGCGTCACCGCACATGCGCCGAACATATGGTGATTGTGTGATGCCCAGCGAACATTCCATCGCTCGCAAAGTGTCGTCTCTCCCCGTAGCATCTGTCCGCCGAACGAATTCGGAGCCTCTGAACATAAAAGTTTCATCGCCGTATCTCCGTATCCTCGTTCAAACAGCACACGGATTAAAATGTCCGTTCCGAAAATACCGGTATCAAATTCAGGATCCGAATCGTATTTCGAAGCCAGCACCGCCGCCATCGACTCATTTCCGAGTCCGATATCCAACGCAAAAGCATCCGCACCCTGTACACCCGCACAGTATGTGTCAGTTTTCTCGTCATAATAAGCAGATTTCACAGCCATGCGTGCTGTATCCGCTTTTTTCATATATGGTGTCGGGTCATATCCCAATGCATCCGCCATTTCCGCCAGTCGTTCAAGACTTTTGATGAAAAAATATGTGTTAACAAATGGCACAGGAATCTCTTCTTTTTCCGGAGTACACCATTCTCCGAGACACCAGCCGCCCTCTTCTTCACGCACAACAAGTCCGTTTTCGCTGTGTGTTTCCATATAGGAAATCCATTTTTCCATATTTGGATAAAAACGGCGTATGATATCCAGTTTTCCCGTATGCTGAAAGAGGAAATACGGAACTGTCACCATAGCGCATCCCCATCCTCCCGGTCCTCCGCCTCCTCCATAGAACGGTGCCGTGTGCTGGACATGCCCGGTTTCGGGATCCTGTCCGTCCGCAATATCGCATAACCATTTTTCATACAAAGACTCCGCACCTAAAAACGTCAGCGCCGTATCGCAGGTCAGCTGCCCGTCACCGGTATAACCGAGGCGCTCTCGGTGCGGGCAATCGGAAATAACACCGGAATGCAAATTGGAAAGAAGACTGCGAATCGTTGCTGCATAAAGCCATTCTAAAACGGGACGATCCGATGAAAATGAAGAATGGAGCGATACTCCGCTGTGAATCACATGAACTTCCGGATGCTCATGCGGTCCCGTGATTTCAAAATACCGGAAACCGTGCCAAACAAAGTGCGTCTCGCACCGCCGCTTTGTTCCGTCTCCGATATAACGGTCAGTTTGAACCAATGAACCCGCTGAATTTGTATAAAGCGTATTTTCTCCGGAAAGTTTTTCCGCATACCTTACAATCGTTTCCGTTCCCGCAGGATATCCTCCCGGCATCATAAACGATACAGTGCCTGACAGATTTTCTCCCGCATCCCATATGGTACGGGAATCGTCGCAGAATACACGGGACGGCACAATTTTCCGAACTTCCCTGTCTGCAGGACATAAATCGGGATACAATCCGCCGTCTGGCCTGTCTGCCGGAAGAACCGGACGCCACGCGCCTCCGTCATGCGTAAAATCCTGTGTTTCCCCGGCAAAGAGATTATGAAACACAATAAAAGAATCTTTCCATTTTAGTGTTTCATCAGACAGGATTTCCTCACCGGCAAGTCCGATACAGAAAGCAAGCCTCGGGGTCCCGTAAGAAAGATGCCCCTCTGCTGTACGCTCTGTTTGACAGAACCATCCGTTTCCCAAAAGAATTTCCACCGTGTTCTCTCCGCAGTGCAGATAGGATTCGATCTCATACCGCCGGTAATACAGACGATACCGAAAGTGATCCCGCGTCGGATAGGTCAGTGTAGAAAGATCCCGCTTTCCGTAATCGGAAAAAGACGGTACAAAACGATCTTCCGATACTTTTTTCCCTTCGATATACAGTTCAAAAAAACCGAGACCGCAAATTTCGATCCATGCGCCGGCAGGATCCTGAACGGTAATATTCTTTCGGATAACAGGCGCGGCATCCGTTTTTGCATATACCCAATGAGCATTCTGTATTCCCATTTAAAATCTCCTTTTGTCATCTGTAGCAATTTCTGCAAAATTTGTCTTCCCTATCAAATCTTTTCGATCCAGTGCTCCGGATACCGGTTCCAATACGCCTGATAAGTGACGATTCCATCCTTCAAATCGATTTGATACATACGAAATACAGTAAAAATCCCCTTGGGCTGCCAAAACTCTCGATAAGAATATCGATAAGTCATTCCAAGTTTTTTCATCACAGCCCCACTCGCCGGATTTTTCACGTCATGAGTCGCCGTAAGATAAGGGATACCTCGCCGTTTTATTTGCCCGATAACCGCTGAACACGCTTCTGTCGCAATACCGTGCCCCCACAACTCCCGTCTTACAGCATATCCAAGATCATGACTTTCATCCGATCGGATACTGACATATCCGATCGGAACGCCGTCTGTTTTCTCACATATTGCTATAAAGCAGCAGTCCTCCGAGTACAGCATCCGTTCTTTAAGAAAATTTTCCGTTTCTTTCTCTGTCTTACAGGGGAACCAAGGCAAAAAACGGTTTGTCTTTTCATCGCGGAGAAGCAAAAATAAGGCGTCCGTATCTGCAACGGAAAAGGGACGCAAGAATAGTCGTTCTGTTTCCATTCTCGGGAAGAAATATTCCTCTCCATTCCATCTCATATGATAAAGATATCCTTTTGTTTTTTCATTTCAAAACGAGTGAAATCTCGTTTTTGCTATTTTACCACAAGAAAAGAACTTTGTAAACGGAATTTTGACCAAGGTTGACATTCACGTTTTCTTGTGATACGATAGAGCCAAGTCTTTTCCCGAAAGGAGTTCTCCCCATGCCAAGAATCGCCTATCCCCGTCCTGAGCTTGTCCGCAACAACTGGACAAACCTCTGCAGCAAGTGGGAATTTGAACTGGATCCCGGACGTTCCGGAAGAGAGCGGGGACTTCCCGTCAAAACAAAGCTTTCTCAGACCATTCTCGTTCCGTTTTGTCCGGAAAGTCCGCTCTCCGGAATTCACTTTCAAGATTTCATCAGATCCTGCTGGTACCGAAAAGAAATCCTCTTTTATCCCAAAGAAAATGAACGTGTGCTTCTTCATTTTGAAGCGGCATATCATACAACGGAAGTTTTTGTAAACGGAACATCTGTGGGAGTCCACCACGGCGGATATACACCGTTTTCTTTCGATATCACGGAACTTCTAACAGACGGTAAAAACACGCTGACCGTATGCTGTGAGGGTGATCCGCGGAATCGCCTCGAAGCGTGCGGCAAGCAAAGTGACCGTTATGATTCTTATGGATGTCTCTACACACGGTGTACCGGAATCTATGCCCCTGTCTGGCTTGAAACTGTTCCACGCACCTATCTGAAAAGCGTCAAACTGGATCCGGATCCCGATAACAGCCGGCTGTTTCTGGAGCTTGAATTTTCCGAAGCCGGTGACAAAGAGATCCGTCTTACATCCTTTTTAAACGGGATCTCTGCAGGATCCGCCACAGGCAAAACCACACTGAAATTTCTCAAAATAGCAATGGATATTCATCCCCTTGTTCTCTGGTCGCCCGACGCGCCCATACTTTATGATCTTGACATTACCATCTTGTCACAAGATAAAGTCGATACGGTACGCTCCTATTTCGGCATGCGGAAAATCGAGCTTGACAATTTAGGCCTGAAAATCAACGGCAACCGCATTTTTCAGCGTCTTGTACTGGATCAAGGCTATTATGCGGACGGCATTTATACCGCGCCCGATGACGGAGACTTCCGGCGGGATATTCTGCTCGCAAAGCGACTCGGCTTCAACGGCGCACGGCTTCATGAACGCGTTTTTGAACGTCGGTTCCTTTACGAAGCGGACAGACTCGGCTATCTCGTCTGGGGAGAATATGCCAACTGGGGCTTTGATCACACAGACAGCGATGGACTCAAAATATTTCTTCCCGAATGGACGGAAGCGGTTGCGCGCGATTACAACCACCCTGCTCTGATTGGCTGGTGTCCCTTCAATGAAACATGGGATATAAACGGAAAAAAACAAGCCGACGAGCTTCTTCGACAAATCTATTTGGAAACCAAACGACTAGACCGGATACGTCCCGTCATTGATTCCAGCGGAAATTATCATGTCATCACAGACATTTACGATATCCACGATTATTGTCAGGATATTGCCGCCTATCACAGGCGATACGATATATTTGAAGAAGGTTCCGTTTTTGAGAATCGTCCCGGCAGACAGCAGTATAAAGGACAGCCGTATATGCTAAGCGAATACGGAGGCATCAAATGGTCGGATAATCCGAATGCCTGGGGATACGGCGATATGCCGGATTCCGTTTCAGAATATGTAGAACGCTATACCTCTATGATTGATATCCTGATGAAAAATCCGCGGATCTGCGGCGTTTGCTATACCCAGCTCTATGATGTGGAACAAGAACAGAACGGAATCTATCGTTATGACAGAACTCCGAAATTTGACGAGGAAACCATGGACAAACTTGCCGCCGCCATGAGAAAAAAAGCTGCCGTCGAGCAATAAGGTCAAATCTCCCTATAACCAATAAAATCTCCGTCCAAAGGACGGAGATTTTATTTTTTTCTTCAAAGAGAAAAGACTTCTGCAAAATATATCCATACCAAAAGATAAAGCAATACAAAAATATAAGCACAAACTTCGAGAAATTTTTCTCTGCGGCACTGCATACCATACCGCTATCATTCAATCAAATCGTTTTCGATGCCGTAAGTATCCTTTCTCCGTCCAAAAGCGTATCTTTTTTATGCGTTTAGGAAAAAGAAGAAAGATTTAAGATTCTTTCGATTTCCCTTGCTGTCTGTACGGCAGAAAGTGAAGTTGTGTCGATTTTCACTGTGTTCAGATTTTCATAAAGTCCGAGCCGCGGAACACTCCTTTCGATGACATCCGCTGTGCGAATACCGGCAGCAATATCTCCCGCAAGACGTGTGCGCAGCGCCTGCTCCGTACATATCAGCGAAAAAGAATCCACATGAAAATCTCCGGTAGGAAGTCTAGAAATGAGTCCGTCTATGATGGTCTGCTCATGCATAACCCAGCAAAAAATGATATTGTCAAGAACGCTGCAGCGAAGGAAATTTCCAAGCATATGAGCAATATTATCCATCACCATTTCACACGTTTCACTCGAAACAACAAAAGGGTTCATATTCCAGCACCAATCTCCGTCCAGAAACACATTGCGTGCAAGCAAGCGGGCAAGCTCGCGGCACGCCGCTGTTTTCCCGACACCCATAGTACCGCCGACAAGAATCAATCGTTTCATCTTTCACCCGCCAATCATCAAGAATCGATTAAGAAAGCCCTTCATACAGCTTTCTTATAAAAGGATAGCACCACCGATTATTTCTTTTTTTCATCGTCTTTGTCTTTTTTCATTTTTATAAACTCCCGTAGTCTCAGCAAAAAACTGTTTTCACAAGAAGACAAGAGGTTTATATCTCTAACCGATAAAGCTATATAGCATCACTCACAGAAAAATTTCACAAGCTTCTGTCATTCTATAAGGATCTCAAAATTTCCAGAGATGCTCGGGATAAACGCCACGTACCTTTTGTTCTCTCATAAAATCCCTGAAAATTTCACTGTCTGCGCGATTGGTGACGCCCTGCCACACAGCATCTGTCGCAAGAATTTTAACATCAGCGCGTCCCGTATCAATCAGCTCCTGCACTTCTGACGGCAGGAAAAACTCACATTTGGAAAGATCTTTTCTGTTTTCCTCTAAAAAGCGGATAAACATTTCCTCAAGGTGTTCGGTAAACGACGGCGTAAAACCAAAACAGTTCATCGATACTGTAGTATCCTCAGAAAGTTTTCCGACGCTCCCATCGTCAAAAGTATTGATAATCTCTCCCGCCATATTTCTTTCAATTTTTTTATGTTCCTCGACACGGACAAGATATCCGTTCTGATCCGCAAGACACACACCTCGGGACACACTGCCGTTTTCGCTGAGCGTATTTTTTACTTGATATCCGACCATGCAGTAATGCGCTTTTTCTCCATCCCGTGCATCTTTTAAGAAGGAAGCCAACTTAAAAAATGCGTCACGTCCATAACAGTCATCCGCATTGACCACACCGAAGTTGTCGTCAATTCTGCCTGCGGACATAATCGCATGTCCCGTTCCGAACGGCTTGGTTCTCCCCTCAGGAACAGCAAACCCCGCAGGTAGCTCCTGTTTCTGATAGGCGTAACGGATATGAATCCCATTTTCACGAAGTCTGCGTCCGATTTTCTCCTCGAATAGTTCCTCATGCTCCGGCTTGATAATGATGATAAAACGGTCAAATCCCGCAAGGACTGCATCATAAATCGTAAAATCCATAATATATTCGCCTTCGTCGGTCAGCGGCGTTAACTGCTTCATTCCTCCGAAACGGCTTCCCATTCCCGCAGCCATAATGACAAGTGTCATAATCCATTCTCCTTTACCATATAAATCGGCGGCACTCCGACCCGCAACAAGTTTTTCCATTTCCAAGATCTGCCGCCCCAATCAAGATTCAGTATAACACAGAGAATTTTATTTTGCAACACGGAATAGATTTTTTTTCTTCGAATATATTTGTTAAAGAAATCCTATTTTTTTCAGGAGGCGCCATGAAAAAATTCTTTGCTTGCATACTAGCAGTATGCTGCTGCTTTTCCTTTTTTTCCTGCGGTTCGATGCCGGATATGAGAGAGCTTTTAAGCTATCAGAAAGACGGCGCATCCTTTCGTGTTAAGATACATGACGGCGATGAATTTTATGCCGTGATTACACTAGGACAAACGAATACTGTTGAACTACTATACGATGAAGAAATAGAAGGTATCCGTTTTTTATTCGGAGAAAACGAAGCATCTGTGGAATATGGAGACACGACGATGCCAATTCCGAATACCGACAAACTGAAAGCGGAAAAATGGGTGTCTCTTTTTGCTCTTTCTGCAGATGCTCTCTGGAAAATTTCGCGTGATACCACGGGCGGAATCTCAGTTTACGTCTGCAGCTGCCATGATATTACACTTTATATTGATGCAGCTTCTCGTCTCCCACTTAAAATGATATCCGGGACCACAGAAATCGATGTTCTCTCCTGTGAATAACAATCTTTTCGAATAGCCCCCCTAAAAAACAACCGAACGGCAGAACAGTCGTCCGGTTATTTTTTCCAGTCTTTGCAATCCGTTCTTCCTAAAATATAATCCACTGAAATATTATAAAAATTTGCAAGCCTGATTAAAATTTCCGTTGGAATGTCAAGCTCTCCTCTCTCATAATTGCTGTAAACACGCTGACTGCAATGCAAAATCTCCGCGATCTCTCTCTGTGTTAAATCCGCGTCTTCGCGCAGGTCACGTATTCTTCTGTACATTCTGATCCCCGATTCTTTTTTTCTTCTATCGCATCTTACCATAGCGGATAATCCGCTATTGACTTTTAGCGGATTATCCGCTATAATAAATTGAAAGAAGTCAATTTTCAAAAATTTCTGATAAAATCCAATAAAAATAGGATAAGATCGTCATATTGAAATTATACGGTTCCAACACAAATAGGAAATCCGTGCTCGGAGAAAGTGCAATGCCTTATAAAAACTCCTATCGTTTTATCCGTCGGCTGCTGGATATACAAACGGATATTCTTCAGCTCGACCAACTGCTTATCCGATTCGAACAAGATACAGACAGTGAAAATGTTTCAATATCGAAAAAAAATTTCAATGACCAGTATGACAAAATACAGGAAACAGAGCCTCTATGGTTTATCATCTTCGGAACCATCATCAGTTCCTTTCTGCCCTCTTTGCTTGTTGTCTGGTCATACCGTTATCTTCGGTCTCAATCCGTTATCTACGATGACATTCCCGGCATGATTGGTCTTTCCGTCATACTCGCCCTGCTCTGCGGTCTTATCCGGTTCATTCTCCTCATAACAAGGGAAATAAAAGCCGGCTCACAGGCTGCCGAAAGATATGTCCAGTCCATACGTACAATCAAAAAATCCGCGGAAGATTTTGTCGAACAAGCGCTTTCTGCCGCCGATCTTTCGAAAGATTTAAAAAGCTACGACATCCTGCTCTCTGCCGCACAAACTTTAAAAAGAAATCGGGATATGCCAATCAAGGCAGCGCTCATTCGAGAAAATCCTGTTTTCATCCCACTTCCCAAATCAGTAAGTCCATCTTATATCATGGTTTTCCTGCTCCTGCGCAAAACAAAAAAACACTTGAAAAAACGAAAAAACATCTCTTTGCAAAACACCTGGGAAACAACCAGACAGTCAACGGAAATACCTTTTTTATCCGATGAGAAAATTGGAAAACAATAGCTTTCCATACTTTTTTCGAAAGAAAACGGAATTTCTGTTAAAAAAACTTTTTCCGTGACGTATGCTTCGGGCTTTTTTTCTCTCTGCTTCAACGCGGTATTCTGAAACACGGAATCACGCTATGAAGACCAGCTCTCAGCCGTGTCATCCCGCGCGGCGAACGGATGACCTTTGTACATGCTCCCTTGTACACAAGGTCATCCGCGAGAGCTTATAAAATCTCTATGTCCCGAAAGGATATATGGATTCTGACATTTTAAACAGAAATATCATGATATTTGACTCCAACATTTCTTCCGCTAGAAAAATGGATTCTGATTCACAGACATGCTACCTGCCAAATCAAAAGGACGCTTTTCTCTAAAGAAAAGCGTCCTTTTTTACTTTGCTATATTCATTAAGCCGGCTGTGAGGCTTCTTCTGCCTTCTTTTGCCGGTATTCCGGAACCGCATGCTCCGACACGACTTTTTCGTCGATGACCACCGCGCCGATGTTTTCCATAGAGGGAGAATCATACATCACAGGAAGCATAACCTCTTCCATAATGGCGCGCAGTCCGCGTGCTCCCGTACCACGCTCAATGGCAAGATCCGCGATTTTATCGATAGCAGCATCGGTAAACTCAATCTCAATACCGTCCATGCCGAAAAGTTTCTGATATTGCTTGATAAGCGCGTTTTTCGGTTCCCTTAAGATATGGGCAAGCGCTTGTCTGTCAAGATTTTCCAAAGAAACAATGACGGGCAGTCGTCCGACCAGTTCCGGAATCAAGCCGTATTTTACAATATCATGAGCGGTGACCTGCTTCAGTATGCCGCCATCCTTTTCCTTTTCCACTTTTTTCTTGATCTCGCCGCCGAATCCTATGGTGGAATGTCCCAGTCTTTGCTCTACGATTTGTTCGAGCCCGTCAAATGCGCCGCCGCAGATGAAAAGAATATTTTCCGTATTGATCTGAATAAAGTCCTGTCCCGGATGCTTGCGCCCGCCCTGCGGCGGCACATTGGAAACTGTCCCCTCCAAGATCTTTAAAAGCGCCTGTTGAACCCCTTCTCCGGAAACATCCCTTGTAATGGAACGGTTTTCACTTCTGCGGGAAATCTTATCGATTTCATCAATATAGATGATGCCTTTTTCCGCGAGCTCAATATCGTAATCAGCCGCTTGAATCAAACGCAGAAGAATATTTTCGACATCTTCACCGACATATCCCGCTTCCGTCAGCGTCGTAGCATCGGCGATCGCAAAGGGGACCTTCAGCGTTTTTGCCAGCGTTTGTGCCAGAAATGTTTTTCCAACGCCCGTGGGCCCCAGAAGCAGAACATTGCTCTTCTGGATTTCAACGCCGTCATCATCCGCCTTTTTCTCTCTTCCTTTTCCCTTTTGCTTTGATGCAATCCGTTTATAATGGTTATAAACGGCAACTGACAGCGCAATTTTTGCCGCATCCTGACCAATCACATATTCATCAAGAACCGCTTTGATTTCTTTCGGACGCGGAAGCTCCGTAAGTGACGGCATACTCGTATTCTGCATTGAGTTTTCATAATCATCGATAAGCTGACTGCATGCAAACACACAATTATCACAGATATAAACGCCGTTCTGAGACGGAATCAGATAATTGACTTGATTTTCCGTTCTGCCACAGAAAGAACAACGATGCAGACCTGTCCCCGCCTTATTGTTTTCCGCCATAGACCTCACCTCAAATTCTCTTATCGATTACCTTATCAATCAATCCGTATTCTCTTGCCTCTTCAGCAGATAAGAAATTATCGCGGTCGGTATCCTTAGCAATCTGCTCGACAGGCTTCCCCGTTACTTTCGATAAAATTTCGTTGAGAGTCTGACGGATGCGGATAATTCTATCCGCATGAATCTTAATATCCGTCGCCTGCCCCTGCATACCACCCAAAGGCTGATGAATCATAATCTCACTGTTGGGAAGCGCAAGTCGCTTGCCGGGAGCTCCCGCTGCAAGCAGAAACGCGCCCATACTCGCCGCCATGCCGATGCAGATCGTTGAAACGTCGCATTTGATATAATTCATCGTATCGTAAATTGCCATACCGGCAGTAATGGAACCGCCAGGACTGTTGATATAAAGGCTGATATCCTTATCCGGATCCTGCGACTCAAGAAACAAAAGCTGCGCAACGACAAGAGATGCCGTAACATCGTTTACCTCGTCAGCCAGAAAAACAATTCTGTCATTCAACAGTCTTGAATAAATATCATACGAGCGCTCTCCGCGGCTCGTTTGTTCCACAACCATTGGTACCAGTGCCATATGAATCCTCCTTTACCGTCCTTTCGGGACGCTCCATCTAAATTAAAATGTTTTTCGCGGCAATGGCGAAAAACAAGAATCAAATTCGCAGGCGATAAAACGTCTGCGAATTTGTCTTTTCATCCATCATTTCGCCTTTCTCAGGCTTCGGTGTCAGTCTCTTTCTCTTCGGATTCTGAAACGACCTCAGGTTCCACTTCCGAAACCTTTTTCTTTCTGGGAGCTCTTTTCTTAGGTGCTTCTGACGCATCGGAAATGACGGCATTGTCACGAACAAAGAGAGCCGCTTTGCCGACTTCAACATCCGCTGCGATCGCTTTTTCCTCAATGCTTTCTTTTACCTTGTCGAGTTCAATGCCATAAGCATCCGCAATCTTCTGGTATTCCGCCTGAATATCCTCTTCCGTTGCCGTAAGATTCTCCACTTTTGCAACATATTCAAGCGCAAGACGGGTTTTCACCTGTTTTTCTGCCTGTGGACGGAACTGTGCTTTCAGTGTGTCCACCGTCTGTCCCGTATATTTCATAAACGTATCAAGATCCATGCCCTGATAACGCAGACGATTTTCATAATCACGCACACAGTTTTCCGCTTCATTCTCAAACATTGCCTCGGGAATTTCACCCTCGATGTTTTCACAAAGTGCGCTCATAAGCTGCTCATCCACTTTTGCATCTTCCGTTTTATCTGCGCTCTCTTGGAGTTTTGCCTTCACATCGGCTTTGTATTCATCCACCGTATCAAATTCGGACACGTCTTTTACAAATTCATCATCAAGCACCGGCAGCTCGGAAACTTTGATTTCATGAATCAAGCATTTGAATGTTGCCGCTTTTCCGGCAAGCTCTTTCGCATGATAATCCTCCGGGAATGTAACCTCTACATCAAAATGCTCTCCAATGTTCTTGCCGATCATCTGGTCCTCAAATCCGGGAATAAACTGACCGGAGCCAAGCTTCAAGCGGTATTTTTCCGCCTTGCCTCCCTCAAACGGCTTGTCGTCGACATATCCGTCAAAATCAAAAATCACCTCGTCGTCCTTTGCTGCCGGACGGTCGCTGATTTCAATTTCACGTGCGTTACGTTCACGGACACGGTCAATTTCGGCATTTACCGCATCTTCCGTAATTTCAACCTTTTCCCTTGTCGCTTTCAGTCCCTTATATTCCTTCACTGTAATTTCCGGTTTGACATAAACCTTCGCCGTAATCACAACGCCGTCCTCGTCTAAGGATTTGATATCGATTTCTGGACGGCTTACCGCCTCAAGCCCCGCCTCTTTTACCGCTTCAGGATAAGCCGTGGGCAGAAGCGCATTAATGGCTTCCTCATAGAATACCCCCGCGCCATACATTCTTTCAATCATTTTTCTCGGCGCTTTGCCTTTGCGAAAACCGGGAATATTGAATTTCGCAACATTTTTCCGATATGCCTTTTCGCATTCTGTCTCGAAGGTTTCATGATCGATGAAAATTTCGAGTTCTTTCTGATTTTTGCCGATCTCGGCAGTATTTAACAGTTTCATGGTTCCTCCGTAGTGTTTTTTTCACACAACAATTTATTTTTACATACATTATTTACTATATCATTTTCCACAAAAAATGTCAACATTTTCAGGTGATTTTATACATTGTTTTTTGGTAAAATACGTTTTTGCGGCTCGATTTTCATTGGTTCGAACATGAGAAAATCGGCTGACACCAGATAAAAATCGATATCGGAATAATGGAGAACTGCCGGAGCATCGTATTTTCCGTGAATGTGCCCTGCAAAACACCGCTCCACACCCTTCCGATAAAGCTCAAGGATGATCTCATCGCAAAGATAACCCTTGAAGATCGGAGGAAAATGAAGGAATGCCAAAATTTCCTTTTCCTCACCGCGCTCTCTTGCAGCATCCCGCAATGCGGTGCCGCAGGCAAGACTCATACCGAGCCGCTGAACCTCTCTTGCAATAATTTTAGAGGCGTCCGCTCCTCTGATCGGCGGTGTTTTGTCATCCGTATACCATCCACGGGATCCGCAGATAATAAATTCATTGGTTTCATACGCATTGTTATGCAAAAACCGTATGGTACGATACCCATTCTGCCGAATAAAATCCTCCAGCTTAGACATGGTTTGCCACCAATAGTCGTGATTCCCCTTGAGCAGAATTTTTTCCCCCGGCAATGATTCGATAAAATCAAAATCTGCCTTGGCTTCGTCTGTTGTCATTGCCCAAGAAATATCACCGGCAAGTACGATGGTATCGTCATCCGACACCTGTTTTTTCCATCCGTCACTGAGTTTTTCCACATATCCGGTCCAGCGCGCACCGAAAATATCCATCGGCTTTTCACAGGACAGGGAAAGATGCGGATCTCCGATTACATAAAGAGACATGAATATCGTCTAAACCCTTTCCATCCGTTTTTTTATTTTTTAGTTTCAGCGCAGTATAAATTTTAAAGGAAAATCAGCCTATCGGCGTATAGGCGCACCATGCTTGGCACAAAATAAATCCGACGGCTCTGTCTTATATAATATTTGATAAGATACGGTACGTCAAAACGGCAAAACATGTTGGATTTTTCAACTTCATTCCTGCCGATACCGGAAAAGCTCCTGCCTGAAAAGCGGACGGAAGCTTTTTTGGAACTGTTATTTCGATTGAAAGGATTTCTCCGTTCCGATTCCGGAACGGAATTCGGTTTATCATCATGAACGCAGACACCTCCACCGAGAAGACATGTAAAACCTGTAAATGCAACAAGGGCGTTTCGTGCGACGTTACCAACTGTGTTTATCACGACGGCGTATGTCATTGCACAGCGGAAAAAATCAACGTCGGTCCCAGCTACGCGACCTCCTGCACGGATACCGTTTGTGCAACCTTCAAGCAGAAAACGGTTTGAATTTGAGGCGGAAAAGCAAATGCTTTTCCGCTTTTTATATTCCAGGTGAGTTTTCAAAGGAAAACAAACGACAAAGAAAGGAACCGTCTCATAGCGCCTTCCACTATGAAATGATAAAAAACACAAGCAATCGGAGGTATTGTTATCATGAAAAAAATGTTTGCAATCGTTCTTGTTCTTTCACTTACCGCTCTGCTGTTTACTTCCTGTGAAACAAAAGAGGGGCCGGCAAAAGCATTTTCCGATATGTCACTCGAAGAAATCCTCTCGGCCGTTTATCAAAACGGAAGTTACAGCAAAAATCTGACAGCACTCATTAACGCCCCGGTTCCTGATCCGGATTCTTTTAGTTTTGACAACTATCTTGTAACCACAGAAATAAACAGCAGCAACTGCGAATATTTTCTCGGGAAATCCGATATCGAATTTGAGCGTGCCATCGCGTCGGAAGCAAGCATGAATCCGACAACCTATTCTCTCTGCCTGATTCAGGCCAAGCCGGAACAGGACGTAGACGCGCTTGCCGAGACCATTCGTAAAAATGCCGATCCGATGAAATGGGTTTGCACAGGCCTTCCCGAAGATAACGTCTATGTAGATACAGCCGGAAATATCGTCATTCTCGTCATGAGCGCCACTGACGGAGAAGCACTTCTTTCCGCGTTTCGTTCGATTGCGTCGGAGTACTCCGACAAATAAGCGTTTCTTTTTTCTGTGTGTCAAAAAGGAATCTGTCATTACAGATTGGTAGAGATAAACTTTGCCGCGTTTTCATAAAATATCGCCTGCACGGTTGTCGGCGGGATCCCTATTTTCAACAGCGCCTCCGCAATTCTCGGAAGCTGTGAAAGATTCCGGACGCCTGCAGGCGTTTTGTCAATTCCATCAAAGTCGCAGCCCAAGGCAAGGTGTTCGCCGATTCCAAGCTCCAGATAATGCAGAATATGGCGGCAGACGCTCTGCACATTGGCTTCTCCCGGAGCGTCAAGATGCTGCGGCGCCATGCTGACTCCAATCAGTCCGCCGCATGCGGCGATTTTTTTTGCCGCATCGTCCGAAAGATTCCGTGGATGCGCACATACGGCACGGCTGTTGGAATGTGTAGCAATCACCGGTCGTCCTGCCTTCTCGGAAAGCGCCAGACATTCTTCCGTAACGGCATCCGAAGCATGGGAAAGATCAACCGTAATACCAAGTGAAAAACACATCTCTACCACTTCTCTGCCAAACGGCGTCAAAGGCATATCTGTATTGAACGCGCCGCCGATAAGATCAGCATCTCTCCATACCAGTGTAAGGAATCGGACACCAAGTGCATACAGCTCACGAAGACGTTCCGCTTTTCCGGAAAGAAGACTGGCCCCTTCCACCGCAAGAAAGAACTGCCGTTTCCCCGCTTTTTCCGCATTCCGGAAATCTTCTGCCGATAGACAAAGTGCCGCCTTCTCGGAAGGTATTTTGGATAAAAAATCCTTGTAAATCGCATGGAACTGTGTCCACGCCTGCTCATTTTCCAAAGAATGCTGTGTCCAGATCGCCATAATTTGAGCATATTTTGTATAAATTTCCGCCTTTTTCAAGGAAATATGCAGCTGATTATCCTCGAGTTCTGTCTGTTTTTTATATAGCTCAAAAGGAGTATCGCAATGCAAATCAAACAGCTTCATAAAAAGCCTCCGTTTCGGATTTCTCTTTTAACAAAGAGCATTTTCGATATGCCGGATTCCCCGCTCCGCAAGGATGTAATTTTCTCCACTGCGCTTTAAATATACCTCAATTACGTCAATGCGCGGTTGTTTTTTCGGCTTGTTTTTATAAATATATTCTTCCGCGCATGCCGTTATGTACCGTCTTTTTCTCGCATTTACGGCAGCCCCCGGTCTTCCGAACTTAGAAGGAATCCCAATGTCTATCCGGCTTTTTACCTCTACAAACAAAATATGGGTGTTATTTTCACAGATGATATCGGTTTCCAGATGCCCGCTTCGATAATTTCGGCAGATGATCGAGTAACCGCGGGAAACGAGATACTGACACGCAAGTGTCTCACCGGCAGTTCCGATTTCACGGTTTTTCATGTTCAGCCCGTTTCACAAACGACAAAAAGCTAAGCCTATGCGCAGGACACGGACCAAGCGCAATGACTTTTTCCCGATGTTCCTTTGTCGGATAGCCTTTATGCCGCGCAAAGCCGTATTCCGGATACTGCAGGTCCAACGCCTCGCACTGCCTGTCTCTGGTCACCTTGGCAAGAATCGACGCCGCCGCAATCGACGGACATTTTGCGTCCCCGCCGACAATGGTTTTCGTTGGAATGGAAAATCCCCGCGCCGTATTGCCGTCGATTAAGGCAAAATCCGCAGGCACGGGAAGCGCCGCTGTCGCACGGTTCATCGCCAGCATGGTCGCATTCAGAATATTCAATTCATCGATTTCAGAAGGCGTTGCCCATGCGATCGCATAAATTGCTCTTTGCGTAATCAGCTCATACAGCATTTCGCGTTTTTTTGCTGAAAGTTTTTTGGAGTCATTCAGTTCCGGAGCAATAAAATCCTCGGGCAGAATCACCGCCGCCGCAACAACATTTCCGGCAAGCGGTCCGCGTCCCGCCTCATCAATTCCGCAGACAGCGGAATATCCCGCCGCTAAGCATTCCTTTTCATACGTAAATTCAAGCATATCCCTTTCCAAAAAGCGCGCTGTCCGCTTATCCTTCTTTCCATTTTGCCCCGTCCTCATATCTGCCTCGAACTTCTGCGACAAACAATATTCTATTTGCCATTCATACGGCAACCTACAAAACAAAGCCGCGGGCGGGAACGTCCACTCATATTCAGCCTGAAAAAACAGCACTCATACCAAAAAAGAGCGCAAACCCTAAAAAAATCTTTTCACTTCCATATTTTGTCCGTCAATACAACATACTCTCATGCCGGCTCCTTTCCGAAAGGTTTTCAAGGAGCTTTTTCCGGGAATTCCAACGTGATGCGTCCGATTTTGCCGGCCCGGAACTCATCGAGCAACATTCCCGCAGTACGTAAAAAATCCACCTCTCCGCCGGAGACAAGAAATCCGCGCCGACGACCGACAGCCGCAACAAGCTCATCGCTCGTTAACGATTCGATTTCTTCCGGATTCAAGCGATATCTTTCACAAAAAAGATTCAAATACGGTCCGCGCAGCCTGCTGCAAAGTACCGCTGCCAGCATTTCCGTATCCATGATCTCGTCCCGGATCGCTCCTGTCAAAGCCAGATTTTCCCCGATCGTCCGATCACCGAATTTCGGCCAAAGCACACCCGGCATATCAAGAAGATCAAAGCCGAGGGATGTCGCTACCCACTGCTTATTCAGCGTGACACCAGGTCTATCCTCCACCTTTGCTTTATTGGCCGCAGAAAGACGATTGATAAGAGAGCTTTTCCCCACATTGGGGATTCCGACAATCATCGCTTTCAGTTTTCTGCCCTTCATGCCGCGTTCCTTATATTTCTGCAATTTATCCGCACACAACCGTCTCATTGCCGGAGCGATCTCGGAAATACCTTCTCCGGTACGGCAATCATAAAAAATACAGGGGCGCTGTACACTGTGGAAATAGACTTTCCAGTTCTCTGTCACCAAAGGATCGGCAAGAGAAGTCTTAGAAAGAAGGGTAAGCCGAGGTTTCCCCGCCGTCAAGCCTGCGATTTCCGGATTTTCGGAACTTTGCGGAATTCTGGCATCCAGAAGTTCAAAAACTACGTCAACATCTTTCAAATTTTCGGCAATCATCCGCCTCGTTTTCGCCATATGGCCCGGGAACCAATTAATGTTTGTTTTTGTAGAAGTTTGTTCACCCATTCAAATCAAATCTTTCTGTTGTATTTATCTGTTGTCTCTCATGACTCTGCATGGATTGCCGTAAGCGATTTTATTGTCCGGAATATCTTTGGTAACCACGCTTCCCGCTCCGATTACCACATTGTCACCAATGGTGACTCCCGGCAATATGATCGCTCCTCCGCCAATCCATACATTGTTCCCTATGGTAACGGGAGCTGTTTTTGTTTTGCAAAATTCAAATGTCCCATCCTCCTTTGGCAAACCAAACCTATCTTTCGCATTGGTAGGATGAAAAGCAGTATAGATCTGAACATTCGGGGCAATCAAAGCATTATCGCCGATGGTTATTTTATTGTCATCCAAAAAAGTACAATTCATATTTACTTCGCAATTGTTTCCAAAATATATATTATTCCCGTAATCCACGTAAAAAGGGGAAGTAATCCAGAGATTTTTCCCTTTTCCCCCTAACAACTGACAAAGTATTTTTTCTTTTTCTTCTAAATTTTCAGAAGCCAACGCATTATATTCTCTTATCAAATTTTTCGCTTTGTGCCATTGCGTCAAAAGCTCCGGATCTCCGCAATCATATAACTCACCGGATAGCATCTTTTCTCTTTCCGTCATACTTTTTCTCTCCTCATACATGACCGATTTTCATCCGTGCTATTTTTTATTTTTCTGGAATGAATTTTTATCCATTGCAACATTCTCAAGCAGTTTTCATGAACAATTTTTCCGAATTTATGCATAATAAAAGAAATTAAAATTGTCAAAACAAATGTAATTATTAAATATAAAATATCAATCTTACAATATCCTGAAGGATTTCGGAGAAGATACATGATTAAACCGTGATATAGATAAATTTCAAAAGAAATTTCCCCCAAAAAACAAAATATTTTTTCGTTCAACTTCACAGTTCTGGCAAAATGCTTCGTAATCTTCCGATTTCACTTTTA
>OODJ01000116.1_pt1 | contig 91765 bp, 93 predicted proteins | sample 1671611 | NCBI WGS metagenome assembly OODJ01 (sample SAMN06348174, study PRJEB24527) | human gut metagenome | biome: human gut; feature: ankylosing spondylitis patient; material: feces | host: Homo sapiens | place: China | collected 2015-10 | reverse complement strand
GAAAAGCTGTCAGAAAGCACTGGATCGAACGGGCGGCAGTCCTTGTGACGGTGCAGCGCGTATTGCGGGATGAGGAAATCAGCCGCATTGCGGAAGCAATCGTGGCCTTGCAGGAAAAGGAAGATACCTTGCTCCCAGCCATGCAGTCACAGCTTGCCGGATGTGAAAAGGCCATTGACAATATGCTCAACGCCATTCAGATGGGCGTGCTCACCGCCTCCACAAAGGAGCGGCTGGAGAAGCTGGAAATGCAGCGGGAAGAGTTGAAGCTGTCCATATTGCAGGCACAGATGGCGAGGCCGCGCTACACAAAAGAGCAGGTAGTCAGTTGGATCAGCCGCTTCAAGTATGGCAACGTAGACGACCCGCAGTATCAGAAGCAGATCATCGACACGTTCATCAATTCCATCTATGTGTTTGACGATAAGCTGGTCTTTACCTACAACTTCAAGGACGGAACTGAAACGATCACACTTGCGGAAATTCAGGCGGCCTTCGGTTCGGATTTAACTCAAGTCGCTCCACCAAAAATAAGGCCATCTGCCTTTGGCAGATGGCCTTATTTTTGGTGGAGCATAACACCCAATATCCGAACTCGTGAGAGTAGCGGTATTATTGCCCGAAAGATTGAATGTTAGCACAATCCGCTTTCCACCATCTTCATCGTCATACACATATACAGAGTTTACCAATGTATCAATCACGCGCCGTTGGTAATCCTCATCATCAACATTCCCGCTCTTGAACGAAGTAAGCCAATACCTAATGCGGTTCTCGTTCAAGAGCGGTTTTTTCATTTCCTCACGGGCGATACGCCCCTCAATATCGGACTTCTCCTGTTCCAGTTCGTTAAGGCGGTCTTTGGTAGCAGAAGTAATGATACCTTGCTCTATTGCGGAGACAAGGTTCGTTATTTTTTTCTGAACATCTTTCAGTTCAGCATTGAGACCGTCCAAGTAGGTGGTATCTGCTGATTCTTTTTCGATGATTTCCATAGCCCGTTTTGCAATAAGGGTGATATTCTCATCAGTCAACACATTCTGAACTGTATAGCGGACTACCAGTTTCTCTATCCAGTCTTTTCGTTCGGATTTCTTTTTACAAGCGTGTTCCCGCTTTGCCTTTGTGCATTTGTAGTAATGATGCACCTGCCCTGTTTTTGATGTGCCACTCTCACCGACCATCGGACTACCACAATGACCACAGAACAGTTTGGTAGTCAGCAGATAGTTTTCGTGGGCTTTCGCCTTTGCCCTCGCTTTCCCATTATGCTTGAGCATAGCTTGTACTTTCTCAAACAGTACCTTGTCTATGATAGCGGGCATACCATCGGGAATAACAATGTCCATGAGCTTGTATGTGCCGATGTATTTCTCGTTTCGGAGAATGGTCTTGAGACTGTTCTTGTTAAAAGCGTTACCTCGTGCTGTCTTATACCCTCGTTCGTTGCAGTAGTTGATGATTTGGGTAGCCGACATACCATCAGCGTAGAGCTGAAATATCTCCTGCACGATTTTTGCCCCAACAGGGTCAACAGCGTACTTCCTGTCCTCACCTACGGTATAGCCAAGCAGGAGGTTTGCACCACCAGTGGCAAGACCTTGGAGAGCGTTCTCTCTGATACCGCGTTTGATGTTACGAGCAAGGTTCTCTGAGTAATATTCGGCATATCCCTCAAGGACAGACTCAAGGATAATGCCCTCCGGCGTGTCCGGCATGGGTTGTTTTGCGTAATAGACCCGTACCCCATTCTTTTTCAGTTTGGCTTTATAGATAGCAGAGTCGTATCTGTTACGGGCAAAACGGTCAAGGGTGTACATGATTACCGCTTCAAACTGTCCCTTCTCACTGTCCTTGATGAGACGCTGAAAGCTCGGACGATTATCTGTCTTGCCGGAAAGGGCGCGGTCAATGTACTCATTTATGATGGTAAATCCATTTTTGATTGCGAACTCGTGGCACTCTCGGAGCTGACCCTCTATAGACTCCTCTCTTTGATTGTGGCTCGAATATCGAGCATAGATTACTGCTTTCGTAGTCTCACCTCCAATTCACGCTTTCGATAAAGTAACTTAATGGGAATGACGCGCTCAACCGATAGCGTTTGCTTTATCCCCCTCGTATTCTTTTCGGTCTCCGAAATCATAAACCATTGCCATGAACTCATGCTTGGCTCGGCGAGGTAACGCACGATAGACCTTTAGAATGTCCTCCTCGTCCTCATTTTCGGGTACAGCTTTCTCACAGCAGAGGTCTTCTTCATCGGCAAAAAAGTCCATTACAGAGCATTGCAGAATTTTGGCGAGAGCAAGCAACTCCTCTTGGTTTGGTATAGAACCTCGTTTATTGATGGCAGTCGTGTATGAAGACTGTCCATTTTTTATTTGTTTGATAACGGCGGTTAGGTTCGTTCCGCGCTCGGCACAGATACGGTTGATGTTCTCAGCAAAAGTCATAGGGTTCCCTCCTTAGAAAATAATTCGGATATTTTGAATTTACCTCTTGACAATTCAGATAATAAGAATTATACTAATAACAAGAAGTTCGGAATATCAGAATTGGCAATAAGAAACCGACCTCTCGAAAACGGCAATTTTCGGGAAGTTGAAGCGGATTAGTCCTATAACAATAATAACAATAATTCGCCTTTTTGTCAATGGTAATTTCGATTTCAAGAACCACGAAAGGAGGAAATCTCGATGAGTCAGATTCAGAAACGAATGGAAGCACTTGGCGTAAAGCAGGTGGACATGATTCTTGAACTGCGTAAGCGAGGTATCACAGTTCAGCCACCCGAAATGTCGAGTATTATTCGCGGGGTCTATACCTATCCAAAGGCGAAGCGAGTCCTCGATGAATGTGACAGAATCCTCACTGAACTTGAAGCTCACTGAGTCACAGGTGAGCGACCTCGCAAGACCATTGATGGGGATTTTGGAACGGTTCTACCAAGACCCTAAGAACGAGGAGGACTATCAAAAATGGCTACTGAGTGTAGAAGAACTAAAAAGCGAGTCAACAGAAACCGACTCGTAAGATTACTTATCGTCCTTGTAGTAATTGCGGCTATCGCGTTCGGAATCGGCAGAGTGACCGCTCCTGCAAAGACAAAAACCGTTACCGTCACGGAGACCGTAGAAGTCCCTGTATATAGCGCAAACAAGCTCCCCGAAACATCGGACATCTTCTATTTCGATGTTCCTCTCTCACATAGCTTGCAGAGGTTCATCTATGAAGTGTGTGCCGATGAAAATGTCCCTGTAACACTCATCTATGCAATGATTGAGCATGAAAGTCAATTTGACCCCGAAATTATCAGTAAAACGGACGATTATGGACTCATGCAAATCAACGCGGTCAACCACACATGGCTCAACGAGGAGTATCGGTGTGCGGATATGCTTGACCCTTATCAGAATGTGTTCTGCGGCGTGAAAATCATCGGGTCGTATGTCAGCCGTTATGACGGAGACCTCACGAAAGCTCTTATGGCTTACAACATGGGGGATTACGGTGCAAGAAAGGCTTGGGAGAACGGAGTCAAGGAAATTACCTATTCCAACACGATTCTCGGTCTCATGCAAAACTACGAGGAGGTGCTTCAAAATGCAAAGAGTAATTGAACTGTTGGATAAAAAAGTGGAAACCTTGTTCAATCGACAGGATTTTGAATATCTGCTCGAACGGTACATGGGGTACGAAGCGGTTCAGTATTTCCGTGATGTGATTGAGGAAATCGAGGATTCCCGCAACGGACAGATTGATGAGCTTACCGTACAGAACAAAGACCTCCGCGAAAAGTTGGAGAACATTCGGGAGGTGTGTCGTGAGTAACAAGAAAATCGGCAACGGCTTTGAAGCTGAGTTCTGCGACCTGCTGTTCCAACACGGCTATTGGGTTCACAACCTCGCACAGAACGCGGCGGGACAACCCGCAGATGTTATCGCCGTAAAAAACAGTGTGCCGTACCTCATTGATTGTAAGGTCTGCTCCGGCAAAACATTCAGCCTATCTCGCATTGAGGAAAATCAGCGAATGGCAATGACTTTGTGGCGTAATTGCCTAAATGGTGAGGGGTGGTTCGCTGTAAAGTTCGGAGAAAACATTTACATGATTACTTTGAGTCGGCTCGACAGCATGATTTCAAAAAATCTGCCGGAGGCAGTATTCCAAAGGTTCGCGCTGACATTTGATGAATGGTTGGTGGCTGACGCATGAATGTAACTGTATCAAATGTCCTCGCCATCGAGAACCCCACGCAGGACGCATTGATGTGGTGCAAACGCAACCTCACGATTACGAACCCCGAATATACCAAGAAAGCCCGTATGCACTTTTGGCTCGGAAATACCCCCGCAACGCTGACCCTGTACGAGACGCGCGGCAACACCTTGGTTCTTCCCTTTGGGACGCTCCGAAACCTGCCGGACTGTATCGCAAAAGAAAGCACCTTTCAGAGCGCGTTTTCTATCCCTGTGAGCGTGTCTTATGGCGGGGTGGATATTCCACTCTACGATTACCAAAAGACCGCTGTGGACGCTCTGTACGCCGCGAAATACGGTATCTTGCAGAGCGCGGCAGGTAGCGGGAAAACGCAGATGGGGATTGCCCTTGTAAAGCGGTTCGGAAAGCGCGCCCTGTGGCTCACCCACACGCTCGACCTGCTCCGGCAGAGTAAGGCTCGTGCCGAAATGTATATGGACTCAGACCTCATCGGAACTATCACAGAGGGTAAGGTCAATATCGGTAAGGGTATCACATTTGCCACTATCCAAACGATGTGCAAGCTCGACCTCGCACAGTACAAGGATTTCTTTGATGTGATTATCGTGGACGAGTGCCACCGCGTAGCGGGAACACCTACCGCTATGACGCAGTTCTACAAGGTTCTGAATAGCTTGTCGGCACGACATAAAATCGGTCTCTCCGCTACGGTACACCGCTCGGACGGAATGATTGAAGCTACTTATGCCCTACTCGGTCATGTGGTTTACACCGTTCCCGATGAAGCCGTGGGAGACAAGATTATGAAAGTAGGTATCACCCCTGTTGGGACAAGCGTGGAAATCAGCCGTGAATGTCTGAACTCAGACGGTACGCTGAACTACACAAAGCTCATTACCTACCTTTGTAACGATAATTACCGTATAGCGTTCATAGCGTCATGGATTGTATCGGAAGCAGACCATTCCTGTCTTATTCTGTCCGACAGACTGGAACACCTTGAACGGCTTATGAACGCTCTCCCTCGAAGCATGAGGGAAAATGGCGTAATGGTGAGCGGTAATATGACAACAAAAAAGGGAAAGGCTGAACGAGAAAAAGCGATTGAGGATATGCGAAGCGGTAAAAAGAAGTACCTGTTCGCTACTTACTCCCTCGCAAAAGAGGGGTTGGATATTCCTCGGTTAGAGCGGTTGTTCTTGGCAACACCCAAGAACGATTACGCGGTTATCACACAGAGTATCGGCAGAATTGCTCGTACCTTTGATGGTAAAGAGGACGCTATCGCCTATGACTTTGTGGACAATATTCCCTATCTCGTGAAGTCCTATAAAAAGCGGTGTACAACCTATCGAAAGAACGGGTGTTACTTCCGCTATACGGAGGGAGAGTGAGAAATGACAATTAAACCTATAACTTTTCGCACGGCTTGTGATTTTATCGCTCTCCATCATCGACATCACAAACCCACGGTCGGTTGCAAGTTTAGCGTTGGCTTGTATGAAAAAGATGTGCTAATCGGGGTAGCTGTATGCGGAAGACCAGTAAGCAGACACCTTGACGATGGGCTGACCTGCGAAATCAATCGGTTGTGCGTGATAGACGGTCATTACAATGCTTGTTCAATGCTTTACGGCGCGTGTTGCAGAATCGCAAAAGAAATGGGGTACGAAAGAGTAATTACCTACATTCTCAAATCTGAAAACGGAGCGTCCCTAAAGGCAAGCAATTTTGTTTGTGATGGAGAAGCCGGGGGAACACATTGGACAGGTGTTCGTGATAAGGGACAACCCATTCCCTCCGAAATGAAAACCCGTTGGAGTAGGAGGTTACGAAAATGAGACTGATTGTATACGATGTTGAGGTTTTTGCCTTTGACTGGATTGTGGTGTTCAAAGATGTGGAAACGGGGACGCATACGGTCATTCACAACGACAGCGAAGCTCTCAGAGAGTGCCTGTATGACGATGGTATCTATGTTGGATTTAACTCCAAACACTACGACCAATTCATCATTAAAGCCGCCGCAAACGATTTTTCTCCGCAGGAAATCAAGCGACTCAACGATTTCCTCATCGGCGGCGGTCGCGGTTGGGAATACGCTCCCCTCAAGACATTTTACTTCCGCTTCAACAATGTGGACATTCGAGATGATGTTCAGTTGGGTCTATCCCTCAAGGCTATTGAGGGTCACATGGGAATGGATATTCAAGAAACGGAGGTGTCATTCGACCTCGACAGACCGCTTACAGAGGAGGAACTACAACAGACCGTTCACTACTGTAAGCACGATGTTGACGCTACCCACGAGCTGATGAAGCTCAGAGCAGACTACCTCAAGACCAAAAAGAACCTCGGTAAACGAGCGGGAATTGATGAGGTCAAGTCCCTCGCCGCCACCAATGCCAAGCTAACCGCAATGATGTTACGGGCAGAGCGTAAGGAATGGGACGATGGGCGAGAGTATGTCTATCCGGCAAACCTCGATACCGCCGTTATCCCCAAGCCGATACTGGACTTTTTCGAGACCATTCACGATAAGACCATTCCCGATGAGGTTCTGTTTAAGACCTCATTTGAGATTGAGATTGGCGGTATGCCCTGTAAATACGCTTGGGGTGGTGTCCACGGCAGTCTGACAGGCTATTACGAGGAAGCAACAGAGGATAGGGTCATTCAGAACAGAGATGTATCAAGCCTGTACCCCTCTCTGATTGAGATTTACAACTACCTGTCCCGTAATGTCCCCGACCCCGAACTGTTCTACACTATCAAGCGTGACCGCATACAGGCGAAGCACAACGGGGATAAGCAGACAGCAAAGGACTTGAAGCTACCGCTCAACACCGTGTCCGGCGCACAGGAAAACCGCTACAATGACCTGTATGACCCGCTCCCGACCCGCTCTCTGCGAATATCGGGACAGTTGTTCCTAACGGTACTTACCATGCGTCTGCTGAACGCCTGTAAGACGATAAAGCTCTTGAACCTCAATACCGATGGTCTGATGTACTCCATCGACAAATCGGAACTGGCTCTCGTGGACGAAATCGCTCACGCTTGGGAAGCAGAAACAAAGTTCGAGCTTGAGGTCGATGATATTCAGCGGGTTTGGATTAAAGATGTGAACAACCTCTTGATGATTAAGACCGATGGTGAGGTCAAGACGGTTGGCGGCTATCTGAACTATGGCGTGTCCGTAAAGGGTGCGTGGGCGATAAACAACAATATGGTTATCGTCAAAAAAGCTCTCATTGAGTATTTCGTCCACGGTACACCCGTTGAGGAAACAATTAATGGCAGTACGGATATTTTCGACTTCCAGTTGATAGCAAAGGCAGGTGCGAAATACCGTGAAGCCTATCACATTGTCGATGGTGAGCAAGTCCCGGTGCAGAAAGTAAACCGTGTATATGCTACGGCAGACGAGCGGTACGGGAAATTATTCAAGGTCAAAGCTGAGACGGACGCTACTGCGAAAATCGAAATGCTCCCCGACCACTGTATCATCGACAATGACAATCATCTAACCATAGACGATGTAGACAGAACATTCTATATCGAAATGGCAAAAAAGCGAATCAATGATTTCTTGGGTATCAAGCCCGAAAAGAAAAAAGGAGGAAAACGCAAAATGGCTACTACTGCAAAGAAAGAGACCGTCACTCTGAATGTTTATCAGAAATTGCTCAAGGCAAGGGAGATGTTCCTGCAAGCCGATGTGCAGAAAACGGGTAAGAATATGCACCTGTCGTTCAAGTATTTCGAGCTTGACGATATTGTGCCTACTGCCACCCGCATTTTCAGTGAGGTCGGTCTTATCCCTATCGTGACCTTTACCTCTGATGTGGCAACGATGAAGATTGTCAACATCGACAATCCCGATGAGGAGTATATCCCGTTTGTTGCCCCGTTCAATCAGATTGCCCCGATTATCAGCAACGCCGGAAAACAGGCTACTAACGAAATGCAAGCCCTTGGTTCTTCCATCACCTATATGCGCCGTTACCTGTATATGATTGCGCTCGACATTTGTGAGAGCGACAGCATTGACGGTGAGCTTGGCAGACCTGCTCCCGCACCCGCTCCGAAAGCTCCTCCGGCTACTCCCGAACAGCGACAAGAAGTGAAGCAGGAACTCACCGCCCCGCAGGACAATGCAACCCCGTTGCAGATTAAGGGTCTCAAGGCGGTGCTGAAAAAGCTCAAGGACGCTGACCCCACCAAGGAGGAAATGATTGCTCAGATTGCAGTTCAGACGGAGGGCTTTACCTCTATCAGTAAGTCTGACTGTGAAACACTCATTCAGAAAATCACCGCTATGCTTGAGGGAGGTAACGAGTAATGGAATGGCTTGACAGCAAACAAATTAAAATCAACCCGCCGAAGCGCACCAAGAAAGTCACGGGTACTCGCTTTGCCACAATTCTCGGTTTGAACCCGTGGTCTACTCCGTTCGAGATGTGGCTTGCAATCACCAAGACCTATGAGACCCCGTTCGAGGACACTATCTATACAAAGGCAGGTAAGGCAATCGAACCGAAACAGGCTGAGTATATGAAGAAGTCCTACGGCATGGACATCATCACTCCGACTGACCGCTACGGTGAGGATTATTTCAAATCCACTTGGGGTGATTTCTTCCCCAACAGTAAGCATTTCGGCGGTATGTGGGACTTCCTCGGTGTGGACGAGGACGGTACGGTTGATACGGTTCTCGAAATGAAGACCACCAAGCGTATCGAAGACTGGCAGAATGACGCTCCCGAATATTACGCTCTGCAAGCCGCCCTCTACGCTTACCTGCTCGGTGTGGACAATGTGATTATGGTCGCGTCTTTCCTTGAAGAAAAGGACTACGCTGACCCCACGAAGTACACACCGAACATCAAGAACACCATTACCGTGGAGTTCAAGGTGAGTGAGCGTTACCCCGATTTCGAGGACAAAATCAAGTTCGTTGAAAACTGGTGGGCTGAGTATGTGGACAGCGGTATTTCCCCTGTCTATGACGAGAAAAAGGACGCTGAACTGCTTGCGGCTCTGCGTACTCACAGTCTCGCACCCGACACCGACATCAACGCCCTTATCACCGAAGCGGAAAGTCTCAAGAGTGAAATCGACAAGACCACCGCCACTATCGCCGATAAGGAAAAGCGGCTCGGTGAAATCAACAACATCATCAAGGAACACGCTATGGGGCAGTTCCGTGACGGTGATAAAAAAGTTGAAATCAAGGGCGCGACCTACACTTGGTCGGTGTCCCGCTCGGAAACCACGACCATCGACAAAAAGGCTCTGGAAAAGGACGGTCTGCTCGACAAATATCAGAAGAAATCTGAACAATACCGCATGACGGTGAAATAAGGAGGATAAAGACAATGAAATTTAAGAAATTCGTAAAATCTCTTGGAGCTGATGGTATTCTCTATGTTCGTGAAAATGGAGACCGTTGGTTGTCCTCCGGCTCTATCTTTATGAAAGTCCCGGAAGACATTCGCACTGTAACCGCTTGTGATAGCGCGAGTATGCTCTCTCTCATCGAGAACATCATCAATTACGACTCTTTCTCTCAGCCTTGTGAGCTGGTCGAAGCGGTCATGCCTGTTGCCGATGGTGTAATCAAGGACTGTGTGCGTATCTTCGCCACCGAAAACGGCATTGATAAGACCGCTATCTGCAATGATGGCTATGCTCTTATCGAGCGTGGTGACATTGTGGAAATGTTCGTTGACGAGAAGATTTCCGCATTGGTTATCAAGAGACCTGTAGACCTCGTGGACGAGGAAATTGTCGGAGTCATTCTCCGTACCGAATATTAAGGAGGGTAAATAACATGGCAAGAATCCCCATGACGAGTGGTTTCACTCTTATCCCGGAGGGAACTTATGTGTTCCGCATTTACGATGCGTCCTACGATGAGGAGTTTGGCAAGATTGAGATTAAGCTCGTGAACGCGGCGGGTATGACTCAGACCGAACGCTTTACCATCAAGGACAAGAACGATGAACCGAACGAAAAGGCTCTGAACGCTTTCTCCTATTTCGCCAAGACCGCTATGGGCGATTACACCCTTGAGGACATTGACCCGATGGAGCTTATCGACCACTTTATTGAAGCGGAGGTCGTTCACACCAAGCTCCCGTCCAATAAAGACCCGAACAAAACGGTCACTTTCGCAAATCTCGGTGATAAAGCTCCTGCTGAGTATTTTGATACCGAACCCGTGTCCCGTGCGCTGACGCTCGGCAAGGACAAGAACGCCGCTCCTGTCCCTCAGAAACAGGTTACTGCTCCCGCTCCTGCCGAACCGAAAAAGGGTCTCGACCTTGACGCACTGCTCGGAGGTTGATAGGTATGGGGAGCGAAAGCTCCCCTCCCTCTAAAGGAGGTGTCGTAAATGGAATTACAGGACAGTGGCAACCGCAGAGAGTTTGATTCCGGGGCAGTACGCGATATTTGCGAGGGCAAAGGCAGGTGTGACCTACTCCCGCTTGATATTGTCGCTGACATTATGGACGATGAAATCCTTTGTTACATCGACCAGTATGTTCGCTCCGGCAACAGAACCTCTCTTGTAAAGGCAATCAAGTCTTTTTCAGAAGCTCGATACGGGACTCTCAACACAGCTATGTTGGAAGTCTCCAAACACTACGAGGACGGTTGCAACAAATATGGTGAACGGAATTGGCAAAAGGGTATTCCCCTCCACTGTTATATCGACAGTGGTGTACGCCACTACATCAAGTTCACCCGTGGTGACGATGATGAACCTCACGACAGAGCGTTCCTGTGGAATATGCTCGGTGCGTTGTGGACGCAGAATTACCACCCCGAATGTTGCGACCTACCATTCACTGAGGAGGTGCAGAAATGACCGATAAAGAACGCCTTGACCTTATGATGGCAACCAACCTCTCCGAAATCGTCAAGGAGGATTTTCTCAAATGGCTTGCGGAAAACGGATTTTTCACCGCCCCGGCAAGCACCAAGTACCACGGTAATTACGAGGGCGGTTTGTTCGACCATTCCTTTATGGTGATGAACCTGCTTGTGGAACTGTCGGCGGCGAACGGTCTCAAGTGGAAACGCCCCGCGAGTCCGTTCCTTGTGGGTATGTTCCACGACCTGTGCAAAATCGACCAGTACCGCATTGACAACAGCACTCCGTACACCGTGGGTGAACCTACTCGATATGAGTATAACCCCAATACGATGTATAAGGGGCATGGTGATAAGTCCATTATACTGCTCTCTCAGTTTACAACGCTGACCGATGAGGAGACCGCCTGTATTCGATACCACATGGGCGCGTTTACTGAGAAAGAAGAATGGCGAGATTACACTCGCGCCGTACACGCTTTCCCGAATGTCCTGTGGACGCACCAAGCAGATATGCTTGCGTCTCATGTGGTAGGGATTTGACGATGGCGGTATTCAAGAGAGCGAACGGTCACATTTTCGGCGTTCAATTTTCTGCCAAGGAGCAGAAAGCGATTGACGCTGAAATCCTCCGACAGTGCGCGGAGTACGACAAAAAGAACGCCGATGAGGTGGACGCGGTTATCCTGTGGTTACTTCACGAAAAATTTGGGTTCGGTAAAAAGCGTCTGAGGGCGTTTTACGATTCCTTTTCCACTGAGCTTGACGCACTGGTTAAGCGGTATGAAATGGGAGACGAGGACAAGGCGTGGCTTTGCTCCCGAAAACTGAGAGATTACGGAATTGACATTTCTGAATGGAATAAGGAGGAAAAGAAATGAGTTACAAGCTCAAGACTGCAAACGGTAAGGTTGCTTTCCTGCTCAAGACGGGTAAGGATTTTGTGAAAAATCAGATGGCGGTCGCTTCCGCACAGCACATTATCGACACTGGTGAAGTCAAAAAGTCCGATATTGAGGGCTACCCCATCAATGTGGACGATAAGTGGTACTTTGCCGGAGAGGTGTTCAAGAAGTCCGCTTCCCGTAAAACGGAGGGCGTTGCGGAATGAGAACATTTTACTCCGAATATGTCCAACACTGTATGCGTTTCTACGCTCGTCACACTAACCCGAAGTTCCGCAGTGACGCAGATAAAAAGAATTGGTTCGCCTGTGATAGCGCACTGAAAGGCTTTACGGACAAGGAACAGGAAATGCTCCTTACTATCTACCGTGAGGGAGATACGATTCCCGATAACATCTACAACCTGTCCGTTGCGTTGGAGATTAAACAGGATATTCTTTGGAAGCTCGTGAATGAGCTTGAACGCAAAGTTGCGAAAAGGAGGGGACTTGTGTGACCTGCTACGAGAACATACCTACAGAACTGAAAAAACTGAATCAGTGGGTTTGTACTCGTGGGGATAGCAAAGTCCCGATGAAAGCATGGGAGAATGAAGCCGCGTCCTCCGTCAACCCGCAAACATGGGCTGATTTTGATACCGCGCACAAATCCGTGTCAGAGGGTCACTACGATTACTGCGGGTTCGTGTTCAACGACAACGGACTTGTAGGTGTGGACATTGACGCGGGATATGACGAGGACGGGTTTCTCTCTCAGCTTGCAGCTGACATTATCGGTAAGTGCCAAAGCTATACGGAGAAATCCAAGAGCGGACGCGGCTTTCATATCCTGCTCAAAGGTGACTTGCCCTTTAAGGGCAAGAACAACCTTGCGGGTGTGGAGATTTACAAGTCCTCCCGATACTTCATTATGACAGGCGATACGCTCCTCTATCGCACCATCGAAGAAAATCAGAGCGCGATTGAGTACATTGTCGAGAAGTATTTTCCCGATACCCGACAGGAGAAAGAGACTCCGACCTTTGGTGGTCGTATCTACTGCCCGATATGGGAAATGCCCGAAAACAATCGTATCAAGCTCCGTCCTGTCTATCCCCGCATACCGAACGGAAGCCGAAATATCTGTCTGACCTCCCTTGCGGGTATGCTCCACAACCAAGGGTACAGTAAGCAACAGATATATGACGAACTGCTCTACTGCAACACAGTTGCCTGTGACCCTCCCCTCGACAGAGGTGAGATACAGACAATTTGTAACAGTGTGACACGGTACAAACGATGAAATACGAACCCTATCACGCGCTTATAAACGCGATTATTCTACAAGCGGTCAAGGATTACCGCACAGCGTTGGACGATGGGAACACCTCCGGCATTGCGGAGTGTGAGAGGTTCTTCCGCTCGGATTGGTTCACTTTCCTCACCGATGTTGACGGAGAAATCATTATCCGGCAGGTTCAGCGGGAGATAACACGAAAAAGATAAATAATTGCACAAATAATATTGACAGATAATCTTTTTCGCGTTATACTCCAATCGTAAAGAGACAAGAAGTAGTCTCAATAAGATTAAGGAGGTTTATAAAATGACTGAGTATTACCGTGGGGACATTTTCTACATAACGCCGTTTTATACGGTCACTGGCTCTGAGCAGAGAGCGGGGAGACCCGGCGTGATTGTGTCGAATGACACAAACAACAAGTATTCTCCGAATGTGGAGATTGTATTTCTGACCTCACAGGAAAAGAAACCGCTCCCCACCCATGTCCCTGTGATGTGCCGTGTTCCGTCCACTGCCCTCTGCGAGAATATTCAGACGGTATCGAAAGACAGGCTCTCCACATTCATTAAGTCTTGCACCACGAAAGAGCTGAAAAACATCGACAACGCTCTGCTGGTGTCCCTTGGTATCAGCGACTCCTCGCCCGTTGGGGGGGGGGGGGGAGATTGAGGAAACTGTGCCGCAGGAAAGCTCACACGCAGAGGTGGAGCGAGACCTTTACAAGTCTCTATACGAGCAAATTCTTGATAAATTGATGGGAGGAAACAACCGATGATTAAAGTAGAAAACATTGAGACTTGGGGATTTGAACACGCTATCCGTGGTATGCGAAATCCCTTGAACAGTTGGGCGAGGTCGGATAGCTCATTCGAGGATTATGTCCCTGATTACGCTATGGACACGGCACGAACCTATCCCTGTGTAAAAATCGGAGAGAATGACCTCAAGCTCATGCGTCAGCTTTATGTTGGAGGTCAGCCGCATAGAAAGTATCTCAGACAGATTTTTGCGGTCATGGACATTACCGCTCCGCTCTATTGGTGGAAAGAGTTTGACACCTATAAGGTCGGTACAACCGCCAACTCCTGTTCCACCATGCACAAAATCGCGGCAAAAGAGTTCACACTCTCCGATTTCAGCACCGAACATCTTGTCGGAAAATCCGTTGCCGCTTTGCAGAATGTTCTCGATGTGATGAACCTCGAACGGGAGCATTACCTCGCCGCAAAGGACAAGGACTGTTGGTGGCAGATGATTCAGCTCCTCCCGTCCAGTTACAATCAGCGGCGCACAGTCAGCATGACCTATGAAAATGTGATGAATATGCTCGACTACCGCGAGGGTCACAAATTGGACGAGTGGCGGGAGTTCTGCAAAATTCTGAAACAGTTACCGTATGTGGAGGTGATTAGAGATGGCAGGTGACAGAGAGCTTTTTGAGCTGAGTAACGGCAGGTGCATTATGGACGAAGACCTGTCCGACAAAATGTATATTATCAAGTCCTATCACCCCGAACGGGCAGACGAAACCTCCTCCGGCTTTGAGTGGTCTGAAATGGGTATGGCAAACCTGTTCGGTATGCTCTACAACCGTGAAGCGCGGTACTGCACCGAACACAAGAGTTGGTACACCTACTTTGAGGGGGCGTGGCGCAAGGACGAGGGTGCAATCCTTGTCTCCGAGAAAATCAAGGACTTTGTTCGCTTGATGATACTCTATTGTGGCGAGATTACGGACGATGATACCCGCAAGGCGTACACCTCGTTCGTGAACAAGATGGGTGACAGGCGTATGCGCGACCGCATACTCAAGGACGCAACAGGTGAACTCCGCATTTCTGCTACGGATTTCGACTCCAACCCCTACTTCATCAACTGTCTCAACGGCACTTACTCTTTGGAAGACTACTCGTTCCGTGAACCACGGTGGGACGATTTCCTCACAATGCAGACCCGTTTCCGGCACACGGTACGCCGTGATGTGAAGTGTAAGCGGTGGGAACAGTTCATTGATGAAGTCACACAGGGCGATAAGGATAAAGCCGACTTCCTGCAACGCGCTCTTGGGTACTCCATGCTTGGCATGAGCAACGAGGAGTGTATGTTCATCTTGCACGGCAAAACGACCCGCAACGGCAAGTCTACTCTGCTCAACACCATTGAGTATATGCTTGGGGATTACGCCAAGGTTGCCCCTGTCGGTATGATTTGCCGAGGTGACAGACAGAAAGACGCGGAAGCCGCGTCCCCTACCCTTGCCGGACTGAAAGGCAAGCGGTTTGTTACGATGAGCGAAAGCAACGAGTACGGCAAACTGGACGAGGAGAAAATCAAACAGCTTACAGGCGGCGAGGAAATCTCCGCTCGTGCGCTCTATCAGACCGCTATCACCTATCGCCCTCAGTTTACTTTGTGGCTCTCCTGTAATGACCTGCCGATGGTTACGGACAAGTCCCTGTTCGCTTCTCAGCGTATCAAGGTGATTGAGTTCAATCGGCACTTTACGCCGGAGGAGCAGGACACTCACCTCAAGGACGAGCTTACCTCCACGGAAGCTATGAGCGGCATTTTCATGTGGCTTGTGCGTGGGTATATCAAGTACAAAGAAAATGGTCTCGCAATGTCCAAGAGCTTGTCTGAGGTGGTCGAGCGGTATGAGCGGGACAACGACCTTGTGTTACAGTTCCTTGAAAATCGCTGTGTACGACTGACCGACTACTCTGACAACAGGACTGACGCTAAGAACAATATTATCAAGGCGAAAGACCTGTATCAAGCGTTCAAGCTGTGGGCGAAGTCTGAGGGAGCGTATGTGCTATCGGCGCGGAAGTTCAATGCTGAGATGGAACGCCACCCCGAATGGTTTGACCGTAAATCGACTTCCAGTGGATTTATGATTTATTGGGGCTTGAAGCTCAAGGAGGTAGTATAAATGAACGCTTCTTGCTTAGATGAGAAAGGACGCTTTAAGTCCTGCCCGTACAGAGTATATACCGATGAGCATAAGGCGGTTTTAAGAGGACAGGGTGATTTTACCTCACAGTGTTTTTACCCGTGCATTGGCGAGGAGTGCATTGCATACCATGTGGGCGTTTGCCTACGCCTTGCCGCCGCGCTAAAGGAGGTCAAATAATGTCAAGAGTGCTGACAGTGGACGGTAGTGTGAAAATCGGCGCATACCGTTTTCTCGACAGGAAAAAGCCCTGTCTCTGTGTTGAGAAAGGAAATGTTTGTACTGTGTATGGGTCTTTCATCGACACCGACCGCGCAAATGAATTTATGAATGAACTCGCCGCCCTTGTAGGTGCGAGAGACGATAGGGAGGTATCACATGAGAGCTAAAAAATGTGACAGATGTGGCAAACTCTATGAACACTATGATGGTTCAAAAGAGTTCAAAAATGCGGAAAGAGCTAATGCAGTGCTTCTCATTGACCGTGATTTGGATAACAAATATTGGTCTCGCAAGAGCTTTGACCTCTGCCCGAATTGTATGAGAAAACTGGAAGTGTTCATTAAGAACGAGGAGGAATAACAATGTTCATTTGGCTCACAAGTCCGACTATCGGGCAGGTGCTTGTAAATCTCAACCTCGTTATCGCTGTCACTTGTGTACAGGGCAAGAACGCCGTTTGTTTCACGGTCGGCGAGGAGGATTATATCGTGGTTACGGAGTCCCTTGAGGACATCTACGAGCGGATTCAGTCCGTAGAAAAGAGGTACAGAAAATGACAATTCCCGAAAAGCTGAAAATTGGTGCAAAGGTCTACGGTGTGGAAATTACGAACAAGCTCGACCTTGGTAATGTGAATTACTCCGGCGAAATCTCTTACACCGACTTGGTTATCCGTATCTGTCCGAACGCACAGGCAAAAATGGAAGCCGACTTTCTTCACGAAATGATTCACGGTATGCTCGACCATTTGGGTTACACCGAACATGATGAGAAAAAGGTGGACGAGCTTGCGAATGTGCTTCACATGGTAATACTGGATAATCCTACCGTGTTCACGCCTGTTAAGGAGGGACAGCACGAAAATGTTTGCGATTCAGAATCAGAGGACAGGTAAGTTTCTTTATGGCACAGACTACCGTTACAATCCTCCTCGACAGCGAACGAGCTTCAATGAAATGCGTACTTACTCTGATTTGAGATATGCCGTAGCTGACTACAACAGTCGCAGGTGCGGGAAAGACTATCGCATTGTAGTTCTCAAATCGGTAGAGGTCAAGCGAGTTATCGACTATGACTGTGAGGAGGGTTACGCATGGAAATGAGAAAATGCGGTGTTCTCGCTTTCTGCTTGGTGGTATTACTTGGTACTACCTCCTGTTCCGCAGGGCGAGACATCAGCCCAACTTACCCACGAATAGCGTACCGCAACAGCTCCTACAACCTCGACCCGTACAACCGTGAAATCCCTATCGAGAGCGGCTATGTACTGGACGAAGCACATTCCTATGATGTGATGGAAACCGAGGACGGGTATGACATTGTTCTCCATTTCGTGAAAGGCGGTGAGACCGATGGAAATGAAAATGCTGACTGAGCTTTCGGGTATGCTTGAGGACATAAATCCCGTGGAAATCACCTCTCACATATTGGACGGAACGCTCATGTCATGGCTTGCGAGTTGGAAAATGAAGTCTCAGATGTTGGTGGCTTTCCTGCTCGAAAATGAAAAAGCTCGATTATCCGAATCGGATTGAAAAATAATCCTAAACGACATTAGGGAGATAATCCTAATCGGATTGGAAAATAATCTTTTCGACTTTTGGATTTTCAGACCGAAATCGGAGGGGCGTAGACAAAGGAGATAATTACTTATCCGAATTAGATACCGATGTTTTCGGGCGGTTGTCCTAATCGGATTGAGAAATAGTCTTGTTCGGATTGAATTGAGGTTTTTTAAGTAGTCAAAGTAGTTGTTTTTAAGGTTTTGCGTGTAACTTCCTCTATATAGGAAAATCCCTACTATAAGAAGTTACACGCAAAAACCGATTTTTAACTACTTAGACTACTTTTACCCAAGAAGAATAAGAAGAAAAGAGGACTCTCCGGCTTGAAAAGAGGACTCTCGTGTGACTATACGACTTTACGGAGGTGCAAGGTAAAATGGCAGAGAAAAAGACGGAAAAAGATGTGCAGGTGATTAAGAAAAAGCCCCGTGGTGGAAATTCGCCTGTCATTGGTGATAACGGGCTTATGCTTGAAAAGGGAGATAATGCAAAGATTTTGCAAGTCAATATGGCATTGATGAAAATGCCGGAGATTGACCTTGACGATGTGGAAGCAGTTGAAAACAGGTTGATGGAATATTTTAGCCTGTATGCTCAAGCTGATATGAAACCTACGGTCGTTGGTATGGCGATTGCTCTGAATGGACATAGCCGTCAATGGCTGTGGGCGGTTGCTCGTAATGGGGCTATCAATGGTAGGGGTGAAACGGTCAACCTGCGCCCGGAGGTGGCGAACACCATTAAAAAGGCGTACTTTATGATGGAAAATCAGTGGGAAACCTACATGAACAGTGGCAAAATTAACCCCGTTAGCGGTATCTTCCTTGGCAAGAACAACTACGGCTACCAAGACAAGACCGAGTATGTCCTCACTCCCAATACGCAAAACGACTCCGACTATGACGCGGAGGATATTCGACAGCGTTATCTCATCGACTCTGACAGCGACTCTCAGAGCGACTAACGACTCTCGACTCTCAAACGACTTTCGACTATCGACTATCAATCAGACCGCCCGGACGGGAAAGCGGCTCACGCGCCGACACCGTTGGGCGGTCTTTTTTGCGTGGATTTTTCACAGAATTTTGGGGATTTTGGGCGGGTTGTATTAACGCTTTACTGCAATAAAGTAAAATGCTCCATTTTGGCGGCTATACATTATATAGCAAAAGGAAAGCAAAAAATAATCCGAAAAAGATAAAAAATATTGAAAAAGGGGTTGACAATTCGGAAAAGGCGAATTATACTATAATCACAACAGGACAATAAACAACACAAAACAGATTATAGGAGGTTTACAAAATGCGAATTTACGAATTGACGCCGGGCGGCTATGACCGCGCAAAATCCTTTTACGGGAAAGCGAAAGTTATTGAAACGGACGGGGAAACGCTTTTACAGTCCTACGATACTATCGTTTGCAAGATTGATAAAAGCGGCAAATTTGTCCGAATGTGGAGCGGGTACAGTGCTACCACAATGCGACATATCAATAGTTTTATTGAAATGTTCGGTATCGAGGGCGGCGGGAAAAAATGGTGGGACGCACTCCCCACGGCGATTTTTTAAGGAGGTAAGACAAAATGAAATTCAAGACAACACAAAAAGCAATCCGGGCAAATTACAACAAAATTATTTGTGTCCCTTATTGCGGTTTACAAAACCTATTGAATTATGAAAGCCCCGTTGCGTACACGGTACGCCGTGAGGGGTGGGCGGCTGATATTTACGATATGAGTGGCGGGGTTGCTATTGTAACAGGTTACGCCCCATTCGGAAATATTCGCCCGTCCTACGAATTGCGGGAACGGTACGAAACGCAAGCCGAAAAAATCCGCTATAATTATTCGCTTGCATGGGAGGAACAGCGGGACGCATTGAGGGAATTACAACGGGCATTTATTGAGGAGGTAACACGCCATGAATAAACGGGAATATTGCGAAAGCCGGGAAAGCGTTGCATATTATAGCGGTTTGGGCGGGCTTGAGATAAAGGGCATTGAATACGGGATAAATGATTTTGTTTATTGCGTGTCCGGCTGTTGGGGTGGTAGTTGGTGCAATGGAAAAAATGTAAAGCGTTTTCACCGTTGCAAAATCTACTACCCCGCAAACGGGAAAGATAGCGCATTTTTTAGGGTACACGGGTACAAAATTCCGCTTGATGAATGTATTAGAATGGGGGTTTAATTATGAAATATTGGCAATTTGTGAATTGGGAACCCGCGCCGATTGAAAGCGCGTTGCGCTCCCGTGTTGCTGTCGCTATTGCGGCATATGAAAGCGGCGATAAAAACGCCATAAAGGAATATTATAAGCAATCCGCAACAATGGAAACACTGAGAAACCCCGTTGTTAAAATTGGCGGGTGGGCGTTTTCCTTGCGTGAGTTTTGCCGGGTGTATTGGGTGAAAGTCCGCTATTATGGAATTATGGAGCTATACGCGCCGAACAAATCCGCTATTTATTCCGTGTTGGGTAAATACCATGTTTTGAAAATACAGGAGGTTGAACAATGAACATTGATAGCACTATGAAAGAATTAGCGGAATATATCCGCATGGGTGAGGAAATAGCCGCAAACATTGACGCATTGAAAGACGCGCTAAAACAGTACATGAGGGAAACAGGCGTTGACAGCTTGACGGGAACGGAACATAAAGCAAGTTATAAAGCCGTCACAAGCTCCCGCATTGATACCACGGCATTAAAAAAGGACGCGCCCGAAATAGCCGCGAAATATACCCGAACAACAGAAAGCCGCCGCTTTACATTCGTATAATACAGGAGGGTGAATAAATGACGCTTATTTGTATCTTGTTTTTCCCTATTGTGGTATTAGCTGAATTGCTAAAAATCAATAAATAACAGGCAAGCCCCGCTATTATCGGCGGGGCTTTTCCTATGCCCTTTATAAGCCCGTCACGGGCTTTTTTATTATGCGGGGGCATTGGATATATACCCCATACAATAGAACGCGCTACACGGCGCGACAGGGGCGCGGGGCGTGTGCTTTATGCTATGCCCTTTATAATGGGGCTTGTGTTGCATTGTACGGGCTTTTATTGCGTTTGGGGTATTCCTATACTACCCGCCGCCGTTGCGCTTGTGTATGGGCGTTCTATGCCGTTTTGCGGGGCGTTTCCGCTGTCGTTTGGGTGTAGTTTATTGACAGGGGCGCGGGGCGCGTTCAATAGGGTTGTTTTTCGCGTTTTGGCGGTACTGTCACGGGCGCGAAATGCTATTGACAGCGGACGCGGGACGGCGTGAGGGCATACCCCCGGAGGGGGAACGCGCCCCGCCGCCGTGCCGGGAGGGAGTACGGCGAGTAGCCGAAAATTTCAAAAAGAATAAAAAGGACTATAAATTATCTTTTTCGTATTGACATTCATCTTCTCTTGTGCTACACTAATCTCACAAACAAAAGGAGGACGCACTATGGTACGCAATAATATTGAACTCGATGTAAAGGTCAAGTGTGTGGAACAAGGTATCACACAGCTTGCCGTTGCGGAGAAAGTTGGGACTACGGGTCAGTATGTCAACAGAATCGTCAAGAAGAAAGACGGGATTATGAACAAGACTTTCGTGGAAATCATGGAAGCCCTTGGGTATGACATTGAGTTGACCTATATCCCGCGAGAAAAGTAAATCGGAGGTGGGTACATGAGGGTCGGTTATGTACGAGTCAGCACCGCAGAACAAAATCCGGCAAGACAGGTGGAGCTTATGAAATCCCTCGGTGTGGAGAAAGTCTTTCTCGACAAAATCAGTGGGAAGAACACGGACAGACCGCAGTTCAATGAAATGCTTTCGTTTCTCCGTGAGGGTGATACCCTGTATGTAGAGTCATTCTCACGACTCTCCCGCAGTACACGGGATTTACTCGGTACAGTGTCGGTGCTGTCGGGGCGAGGTGTGCAACTGGTATCTGACAAGGAAAAAGTAGACACCAACACCCCACAAGGTAGGTTTATGCTGACGGTGTTTGCGGCGTTGTCGGAGTTGGAGCGAGAGAATATCCTTGAGCGTCAGCGTGAGGGTATTGAGATTGCCAAGGCAGAGGGTAAGTACAAGGGGCGTAAGCCGATTGCAGTGACGGACAGATTTCTTGGCGCGGCTCGGAGTTGGCAAGAGGGTTCTCTCCCGCTGAAAGACGCTATTGAGCAGTCGGGACTGTCGGAGTCCACATTCTTTCGTAAGTGCAAACAGCAAGGGATAAGGAGGGTCGGTGTATGAGAAAGCTGATTTTGGCATTGTGTATGGTCGTAATGGTGTTCGTGTTGGTCGGTTGCGGTCAGAAAGAACCCGTTGCGGAAAAGACGGACGCTGAGAAGTTCGCAGAAGAAAACAGTATTTCGGTGGAATTGGCAGAGAGCATTGAGAACGCTCTGTCACAGACCGATGTTCCCTCCTCTCTGAATAAGCTCAATGATTGGGAACAGATTGAGGATTATGCGGAGGGTCAGCGGTACACGGGTTGGGTTTACTCCACCGCCCAAGATAGGTATTATTACATGGTGTTCTATGTAAGCGGTGATACTGTTGAGAGTATTCGAGACCAAAAGAACGGACTTGAATATCTGTATCAGAAAACAGAATGACGATTGATGATTACGGCGCATGATTGCGATTGAGGGTTTGACCTCGACCAGTCATGCGCTTTTCTTTTTGCAGGAGGTAAACATGGAAAAGCTACTTTCAAAAATTCTCGAAAAAATAAAAAAGGACGCTTACCTCTTTCAGACTTGGGAAGACCTACTCTATATGAGCAAGGAAGCTATGAAAGAGGATATTTCGCTTGGGGTAAGGTATCTCAAGCTGTTGTCGGCTGAGTGCGAGAGAGCTATCAGCGACTCGCTCTCCTCTGAGGAGGAAGTCAAAGAACTGTACGGACTGCACAAGCGGGTTCTTCTCGCCGCCGCGCCGTATGATTTTGACAGCTATCTACTCTATGTGGAGTGGAACAGAGAACCGAAAAAGAAGTTCTACCCGCCGCGCCGCAAGGTGCTGAAACAGGTGGTGGACGCACTACAGGAGCTTGCAGACGATAAATTGGACTTACTCGCGGTCAGTCTGCCACCCGGTAGCGGTAAAACCACCCTTGCTATCTTTTACCTTACTTGGCTCGGCGGCAGGATTCCGAACGAGCCTATGCTGACGGGTTCTCACTCCAATTCGTTCGTGCGCGGGGTGTATGATGAATGTCTGCGTATCTTTGACGCAAATGGTGATTACCTGTGGCATGATGTGTTCCCCGAAATACAGGTATCGAACACTAATGCCAAGGATTGTCGTATCGACCTTGACAAGCGACAGCGTTTCGAGACCTTGGAGTTCACCTCCATCGGCACGGGCAATGCAGGTCTATATCGTGCGGCTACCCTCCTCTACTGTGACGATTTGGTGTCCGGCATTGAGGTCGCGCTCTCCAAGGAACGACTGGACAAGCTATGGGAGACCTACACCACGGACTTGAGACAGCGTAAAATCGGAGACCACTGTAAGGAACTCCATATCGCTACCCGATGGTCGGTGCATGATGTTATCGGTCGATTGGAACGGGAGTATATGGACAGCGACAGGGCAAAGTTCATTGTTGTTCCCGCAATGGACGAAAACGATGAGTCCAACTTTGACTATGCTTACGGGGTCGGGTTCTCCACCAAGTTCTACCGCGAACAGCGGGGCATTATGGACGATGTTTCGTGGAGGGCGTTGTATATGAACGAACCGATTGAGCGTGAGGGCTTGGTCTATTTGCCGGACGAGCTACGCCGATACTTTGACTTGCCGAAAGAGGACGCAGACGCGATTATCGGTATCTGCGACACCAAGGACAAGGGTGCGGACTACGCTTTCCTGCCCGTGGCGTATGTGTATGGACAGGACTACTATATTGACGATTGTGTATGCGACAACGGGCTACCAAACATCGTGGACGCTCGGTTGGTGGAAACCCTCGTGCGGGATAAGGTCAAGTCCTGCCGTTTTGAGTCCAACTCCGCAGGTCGGCGAGTGGCTGAGAAAATACAGGAGGAGGTCAAGAAGAAAAACGGCATTACACATATCACGACCAAGTTCACTACCGCCAACAAGGAGACGAAAATCATCGTCAACAGTGCATGGGTCAAGGAGCATTGTCTGTTCAAGGACGCTTCCCTCTATCAGAGAAAGTCGGACTACGGTAAGATGATGGATATGCTTTGCTCCTATACTGTTGCAGGTAAGAACAAGCACGATGATGTACCCGATGGAATGGCTATGCTTGCCGAATACGCACAATCTTTAAGCGGTCAGAAAGTCGAGGTATTCAAACGCCCGTGGTAATTCACATTTTCCACAAAGTTTTCCACATATAATTCGCAAAAGAAGAATAAGAATATTGACTTTTACGAATTAGTATGCTATAATTGTAAGTGTAGAAATAGATTGTTTTGAGTGGCGCATGATTGCGCGGGAACGAAAGTTCTCGGCGGTCGTGCGCCATTTTACTTTTTCAGAGAGGAGGGACAAATGTGGGAAATGTAATCGACACTTCCAAGCCCGTGGCAGAGACTCGTCAGATGTTCGGGCGTAGAGTTATCAAGAGTAGCGTCACCGAAATCACAGATGAGAATGTCGTGGAAGTGTTGCTCAAGGCATTGTCCATTCACGCTCTGAACCGCTCTGAGATTGATTACCTGTGGGACTACTACAAGGGTAAGCAACCGATTTTGAACCGCACCAAGGAGGTTCGCCCGGAAATCTGCAATCGTATTGTAGAAAACCGTGCGAATGAAATCGTGTCCTTTAAGGTCGGGTATCTGTGCGGAGAACCTATTCAATATGTCGGCAAGAGCGGCGAGGAGTCCGTTACGGCGGCGATTACCCGCTTGAATGAGCTGATGTTCGCGGAGGATAAAGCGTCCCAAGACCAAGAGATTGTGGAATGGCAGATGATTTGCGGAACAGCGTTCCGACTGGTTCTGCCGGACGCACGGGGCGAGGAAGATGAGTCCCCGTTTGAGCTGTATACGCTCGACCCGCGAGATACCTTTGTGGTGTATTCCAATGAAATCGGCAACAAGCCGCTTATGGCGGTGAAATACAGCAAGGACGATAACGAGATTACACGCTACTCCATTTATACGGAGAACCGCTATTATCTCGTGGAGGACGGTATTCTGAAAGAGTCCACTCCTCATGCGCTGAACATGATTCCCATTTTCGAGTACCCGGCGAATAACGCTCGGCTCGGCTCGTTTGAGATTGTTCTTCCCCTCCTCGATACGATGAACAATATCACCTCCAACCGCATGGACGGTGTTGAGCAGGTGGTACAGGCGTTTATCAAGTTCATCAACTGTGACATCACCAAAGAGGAGTACGAGGAGTTTCTTACCCTCGGTGCAATCAAGGTGAAATCTGTGGACGGTGCGAACGCCGATGTGGGAGTTGTCATGACCGACCTCAATCAGACACAGACGCAGACCTTGAAAGAGGATTGCTACAATTCCATTCTCACAATTTGCGGTATGCCGAACCGTAACGGTGGTAGCTCCACGAGCGACACGGGCGCGGCGGTACTTCTGCGAGACGGTTGGTCTCTTGCCGAAGCGAGGGCGAAAGACAGCGAAAATATGTTCAAAAAGGCTGAAAAGAAAATGCTCAAGCTCGTGTTGCGTATCTGCCGTGAACTGAGTGATTTCGATATTGCCCTCAAGGACATTGAGTTACAGTTCACCCGCCGCAATTACGAGAACATTCAGAGCAAGTCGCAGGTGCTTACGACCATGCTCGATAACCCGAAAATCCACCCGCTTCTTGCTTTCCAACATTCCGGCTTGTTCATCGACCCCGAACGCGCTTACGCAATGAGTGTGAAGTATTACGAGCAGGAACAGGCGAAAGTGATTGAGCAGAAGCCTGTAGAAAATCCGAACCCCGATGGGGACGATAAATGATTTTAGGCGGCATTGACCGTTTGAGATAGTCAGAGAAGACTTTAATCGCAAATAGGTAGAGAAACCTTAAATCGCACCATAACGGGAGAGAACCCGTAAAAACGCAAGGAGGAATATTTTATGGCAAGGATTGATGTAAGCAAAATTGAGGGTTACGCCGAAATGTCCGCAGAGGATAAGCTCAAGGCTTTGGAAGCATTTGACATTCCCGACCCCGATTATTCCGGCTATGTGGATAAGAAGCTGTTTGATAAGACTGCTTCCGAACTGGCTGGGAAGAAAAAGGAACTGAGGGATAAGCTCTCTGAGGACGAAGCCGCCAAGCTGAAAGAAAAGGAGGAGCGTGACGAGCTTGAGGAAAAGTACAACAAGCTCCTGCGTGAGAGCGCGGTCTCCAAGAACAAGGCGAAACTGGTCGCGTTGGGCTATGAGGAAAGTTTGGCTGATGAGACAGCGGAAGCTATGGCAGACGGCAATTTGGAAAAGGTCTTTGCCAATCAGAAGAAGCACCTCGCGTCCTTTGAAAAGAGGATTCGTGCGGAAGCTCTGAAAGATACTCCGAAACCTACCCCCGATGGGGACGGCAAGACTATGACATTGGAAAAGCTCCGCAAAATGTCCCCCGAAGACCGTCTCAAGTTTTCGCAGGAACACGCGGAGGAATATAAAGAACTTTACACAGGAGGTAAAGAATAATGGCTCATACGATTTACGATAATTTCTACCTCTCCAATGAGGTTGAAGACCAGTATAACTCCCACCTTGACCTGCAACAGTTCTGTACTGTTGACAACTCTCTGGTGGGTACGGCGGGTATGCTCCGCAAAATCAACCGCTACAAGGCTACCAACGGCACTCAGAAGCTCGGTATGGGTGAGGGCAATACTCAGTCCATCGAGGTTTCCTACACCCCGGAGGAGTACCGTATTCTGCTTGCTCAGAACCGTTTCGAGTATTATGACGAGCAGGAAATGACCGACCCCATGCTCGTTCCCGTGGGCGTTCGCCACATGGGTACGGATATGTTCAACACGGTCAATGCGGACATCTTCGCTGAGTTCAACAAGGCAACGCAGGTGGTTGTCACTACCGCACTGGACTTTGACTGCTTTGCAGACGCTCAGTCCGTGCTGAACCTTGAGAACCTTGAGGGTGTGTCCATCTTTGCGTTCGTCTGCTCTGCTGATGTGGCTACTCTGCGTAAGGCACTGAAAGACACTTTGCAGTATGTTGAAGCGTTCGCCAAGACTGGCTATATCGGCACTGTGGCAGGTGTGAACATCTACACCAAGAAAGACGCTGTGTCCGGCACTATCATCATGGGTACTCGTGAAGCTGTCACCCTGTTCAACAAAAAGGGTGTCGAGGTCGAGACTCCTCCCCGCGATTCCAGTGACGCGAACACTCGTAAGAACACCATCATCAGCCGCAAGTATTATCTCCCCGCGCTGACGGACGAGACCAAGTGCGTGAAGATTTTCAAGGGTACGGCTACCCCGTCCACCGATACTACCGCGTCCAAGGACAAGACTTACTACGAGAAAGTCGGCAACGGCTATATCGCGGTGACTCCTGCCACTGGCGATAATCCTAAGGACAAGGGTTGGTACACGATTGCTTGATGAAACGGAGGTGGGCAACATGACTGACGCTGAAAAACTGGCGGCTCTGAAAGCTATGGTCGGTACTTCTGACACGGACGAAGTGTTGTCCACCTACCTTAAATTGTCCGGCAGTAAGATTCTCGCAAAAGCGTACCCGTATGACGATACCGTGACCGAAGTTCCCGCCAAGTACGAGTACCTGCAAATCGAAATCGCCGCCTATATGCTCAACAAGCGGGGTGCGGAGGGACAGACCTCTCACACCGAAAACGGCATTACACGACAGTATGAGAACGCGGATATTCCCGCGTCCATGCTCAAGGCGGTCACTCCACATTGCGGGGTGATTCGATGAGGTGCATGAACCGAAATAAGGTGAAGTTTTACTACGCTCTATACGAGGGCAGAGAACCTATCCTTAACGAACAGGGCAGAAAAACAGGTCAGTACAAGGTCATTCACGGTAATCCCATCGAGGGACACGCTAATATCTCAGCCGCAAAAGGCGAAACGCAGACGCGGCAGTTCGGTGAGAATGAGTCCTATGACAAGGTAGTTGTGATGGATTTCATTACGCCGCCTATTGACGAGTATTCCGTCTTATGGGTCGATACCTTACCGATACTCAATGCGGACGGTTCACTCAAGGTCAATGACGCGGGTGAGGTAATCACCCCTCACGATTATGTGGTAAAGAAAGTCGCAAAGAGTTTGAACAGCGTATCAATCGCCATAAGCAAGGTGACGGTCAGTGGGTAAAAAGATTATTCGATTTGGGCTGTCTGCGCGTGACATCGACAGGGCAATGCGGGAACTGGAACAGTATAAGCAGGATATTATCCGTAAGACCGACCTCTTACGAGAGCGGGTAGCGGAACGGCTTGCAGAGCTGTCACGGGACGGATTTGCGGGAGCTGTCGTGGACGATTTGTTGAAAGGCGGTCAGCGTACCGCACAGGTCGATGTGAGTATCGACCAACGCGACAATATCACTCTCGTTATTGCGCGAGGTGAGGACGCGGTTTGGGTCGAGTTCGGCGCGGGTGTTCATTACAACGGCTCGGCGGGTACTTCTCCACACCCGAAAGGGTCTGAATTGGGATTCACCATCGGCGGTTACGGTAAGGGCATGGGTAAAAAAGATGTGTGGGGATTCTATGAGGACGGCAAGCTACGCTTGACTCACGGCGCACCCGCTACCATGCCGATGTATAACGCCGTAAAGACCGTGTGTGATGAAATCGCAGAGATAGCGAGGGAGGTGTTTCAATGATTGACATGGAAGACGATATTTTTGACGAAGTATCGGAAAAGGTTTATGCGGCGTTCGAGAAGAAATGTCCCGACCTGCTCATTATGAGCGAATATGTCAAGTCACCCTCCTCGTTTCCTTTTATCTCCATTGTTGAGATAGACAATGCCACATTTCGCAACTCTCAGACCACGGAGGGACACGAAAATCATGTGGCTGTGACCTACGAGGTAAATGTCTACTCCAATAAGACATCGGGTAAAAAAGCGGAGTGTAAGGCACTGGCGGCGTTCGTTGACGAACTGCTTTTGGAACTGAACTTCACCCGGACAATGCTTGAACCCGTACCAAACCAAGATGAAGCGACCATTTATCGTATGCTCGGACGCTACCGGGCAGTAATATCCAAAAATAAAACAATTTACAGGAGGTAAAAACCATGGCTATTTCCACCTATAAGATTTTCCTTATGAAGAAAGCCACCGCAGGTGAAACCTACGAAAAGGTTATCGACATTAAGGATTTCCCCGACCTCGGCGGTGCGCCGGAGATGTTGGAGACCACTACCCTGTCTGACAAAATGCAAACCTATATCCCCGGTATTCAGTCCCTTGACGCGCTTGAGTTCACCGCGAACTACACCAAGGCTGACTTTACCAAGCTCAAGGCTCTTGAGGGTAAGGAGGAGTCTTATGCTGTGTGGTTTGGCGGCGAGGAAACTGGCGGCACTTTGACCCCCACTGGCTCTGACGGCAAGTTCGAGTTCAAGGGTCAGCTTTCCGCGTTCCCTGTTGGCGGCGGCGTGAATGAGGTCGTTGATATGACCGTCACTATCGCACCGTCTACCCCTATCACTGTGGCAGAGTAAAAGAAAATTGAGGAGGACAGAACAATGAGTAAACAGTTGACTTTCACTTTCGAGGATAAGGAATACACCCTCGAATACACCCGCAGAACCGTTGCGGAAATGGAGAAAAAGGGTTTTATCGCGTCTGAAATTACCGAAAAGCCCATGAGTACCCTCCCGGCACTGTTCGCAGGTGCGTTCCTCGCTCACCATCGTTTTGTGAAGCAGGACACCATTGACACAATCTATTCTAAGCTCACCAAGAAAGAGGAGCTTATCGGCAAGTTGGCAGAAATGTATAACGAACCGATTATGACCCTCGTTGAAGAACCCGAAGAAAGCAAGGGAAACTTGAACTGGACAGCGACTTGGTGAGTGACCCGCTGTCCTCCACTGAGGGGAGTGGTGGTGTTACTGCCACTGCTCCCCTCCACTCTTACGGAGAGAAATTTGAGGAGCTTTTTCCGTACTATCTGTCTCTCGGCATGACCGAAGAACAGTATTGGGATAAGGATTGCCGATTGGTGATTTTCTATCGGAAAGCGGAAGAACTCCGAACGAGCAGAAAAAACCAAGAAATGTGGTTACAGGGTGCGTATTTCTACGAAGCTCTGTCCCGTGTGTCACCTCTGCTCCATGCTTTTGCCAAAAAGGGTACGAAACCTGCTCCGTACTTGTCAGAACCGTTCGCTATCACAGAAAAACAGGCTGAGTATCAGCAGGAAGAAAAGGACAAGAAAATCTACGATAAGGGCAAAGCACTTATCGAGGGCTTTATGGCGAAGCATAACAAGAAATTTGAAGGGAAGTGAGAACCGTGTCTACTACAATCGAGCAGTTAGAACTTGAAGTACAATCGAGTGCCACATCAGCCGTGGCACAATTAGACGCGCTTGCTTCTTCTTTGGGTAAAGTAAAATCCGCTACCAAAGGTGGAGTTGGTCTTACTGCTGTGGCAAAACAGCTTACCACGCTGAATACCGCATTGAACGGTATCAGCTCCACCAATGCGGATAATCTGAACAAGATGGCACAGGGCTTACAGGCACTTTCCTCTTGCGGAAACCTCAAGCTCTCGTCCTCTGTGGCTAATCAGATTTCCAACCTTGGGACGGCGGTACGGTCTCTGAATGGGACTGATTTTTCCTCGCTTGGTCGGCTTGCGGACGCACTTACCCCGCTTTCCACCATCGGCAAGTCGAACCTCAACAGCTTTATCTCTCAGCTACAGCGATTGCCGCAAGCGGTACAGGGTTTCAACGGAGTGGACATCGGCGGGTTGGGAACACAGATTTCCGAACTGGTATCTGCCCTTTCTCCGCTCTCTCAGATGGGTAAGAACAATCTCACCTCGTTTGTGACTCAGCTTGGTAAAATCCCCGCTCTCATGCAGTCTCTAAAGACGATAAACATTGGGGAACTTGCGTCACAAGTTCAACAGTTGGCAGACGCTTTCGCTCCTCTCGCTACGCAAATGCAAGCCATTTCGAGCGGTTTTGCGGCGTTTCCGGCAAGAATCCAAAAGCTGATTACCAGTACAAACAATTTGTCGAAGTCGAATGACAGAGCGTCCACAAGCTATGTGAACCTCGCCGCGAAAATCGGTATTGCTATCGTAGCGGTAAAAAAAGCGGCTTCCGTATTGGCGAGATTCATCAACAAGTCCAACCAGTATGTCGAGGACTTGAACTTGTTTACCGCGTCTATGGGCGAGTACGCAAGCGCGGCACAGGAGTACGCAGAGCGCGTCAGTGAAATCGTTGGTATCGACCCCGCCGAATGGTTGAGAAACCAAGGCGTATTTATGACGATTACCAAGGGTTTCGGTGTGGCAAGTGATAGGGCGTACACGATGAGTCGAAACTTGACTCAGCTTGGGTATGACATTTCCTCGTTCTTTAACATTCCGTTCGAGGAAGCGTTCCAAAAGTTACAGTCGGGTATCGCGGGTGAGCTTGAACCGCTCCGTAGACTCGGTTATGACCTGTCTGTGGCTCGTCTACAGCAGGAAGCATACACCCTCGGTATCGAGAAGAAAGTCTCGGCTATGACACAGGCTGAGAAAGCGGAGTTGCGTTACTACGCAATTATGACGCAGGTAACAACCGCGCAGGGCGATATGGCGAGAACGCTGAACGCTCCTGCAAACCAACTCCGCGTCTTGCAAGCACAGGTAACTCAGTGCGCTCGTGCAATCGGTAATATCTTTATCCCCGCTCTGAACGCTATCCTGCCGTATGCGATTGCTGTAGCAAAGGTCATTCGGCTTATCGCAAATGCCATTGCAAGTCTGTTCGGATTTGCACTGCCGGAAATTGATTACAGCGGTATCGGCGCAACTGTCGGGGGAGTCGCTGACAGTACACAGGACATCGGAGACGGTCTTGGTGACGCTACCAAAAAGGCGAAAGAGCTGAAAAATGCTCTGCTCGGTATTGATGAACTGAACATTATCTCTCCTCCCGAAGATACAAGCGGGAGCGGTGCAGGTGTTATCGGTGACATTGGAGGTGGCGGTCTTGGTTTCGACCTGCCGACCTACGATTTCCTTGACGGTGCTATCAGTTCAAAGGTCGATGAGATTGTTCAGAAAATGAAAGAATGGCTCGGTCTGAACAAGGAAATCGACTCGTGGGCTGACCTGTTCGATACCCGCCTTGGAAAAATCCTGTTGACGGTAGGAGCTATCGGCGCAGGTCTTGCGGCGTGGAAAATCGCAAAGAGTGTTGCCGATTTCGTGAAGTATATTACCTCGTTCAAGGGATTCGGCGCAGGTTGGGCAGGACTCGGCGCACTTGGGCTGTTGTCCGACCTCAATGAGTTCATCGGATATTTCCAAGACTTCCTTGAGAACGGCGCAACATTCCAAAATGTTGTCGGTATGATTAGTGAGTTCACGGGTGCAATCGGTGACTGCTTGATTATCCTCGGTAATCTCAAGATTGGCGGTGCGCTCAAGGTCGTACAGGGTATTGGTGAAATCGCTGTTGCAATCAAAGACATTTCCGAAAGCGGTGTAAATTGGGACAATGCCAATACCGCTATCAGAGGTCTCACCAATATCGCAATCGGTATCGGCGTTTTTACGGGCAACCTCAAGGTGGCGGCATGGGGACTGGCTATTCAAGGCTTTACCTCCATCATCACGGAGATTGGCGCAAATTGGGACGCAATCAAACAGGGCGATTGGAGCGGCGTGGATAAGGTGACGCTGATTATCGGCGCACTGGAAGTTCTCGGCGGTCTCGCTATGGCGTTAGATGTGTTCTCCAAGCTCAAGGAGGTCGCTACTATCGGTAAGGCTTCCGAAGCAGTCACGACCGTTGCAACAGCAACAGAAACCCTCGATACCACGGTCAGTACAAAGCTGTCCCCGAACCTCACTTCTCTTGCAAAAAACCTCGGTATGGGTATCGTTATTGTCGCGGAAGTCGCGGCGGCGGCACTTCTCATCACAGGTGCAATCATTTTGCTCGGTGAGGGATTAGCACAGGTCGGTGAATCGTGGCAACCTGTTATCAATAACGGTGGCACGGTCTTAGCGGCTATGGGTATTGGTATCGGTATCTTAGCGGTTGTCGGTATTGTGACCGCTCTGCTCGGTTCTGTCGGTACACCTCTCATCGTGAACATTGCTCTCGGTACTGCAATTCTCGCAGAGTTGGGTATCGCAACGGGGCTGTTCCTCGTAGAGATTTGGGCTATCGGTAAGGGCTTGGACGAAATCGGGCAAGCATGGCAACCCGTTCTCGATAACGGGGAAACCATTGCAACGGCTATCGGTCTCGGTACGGCTCTGCTTGTCGGTATCGGCGCGGTGACTGCCGCTCTCGGTGTGGCTACGGTCGCAAGTGCAGGTCTGCTCCCGTTGGCTATCGGACTCGGTACGGCTCTGCTTGTCGAACTGGCGGCGGCGTTCGTGCTGTTCTGTGAGAGCTTGGTCGCTACCGCAGATGAGCTTGGAAACAACCTCGCACCTGCCCTCAACGACCTTAACGGCAAACTGCCTACGCTGTCCGACAACATGAGCGATTTCGTTGACTTTATGACGGATTTCGCAGGTGAGGTCGTTCGGTACACAAAGGTTTCAGCTATTGCCGGACTGAGCGCGACCATTGACACAATCATCGGTTGGTTTACGCAAGACCCTGTTGAGAAACTGGCAGACGATGTAGAGAACATTTACAACCAAACCACTACCCTTAACGAAAAGCTGAACTTGGCTGTACCCGAATTGAAAACGGCAATCGACCTGCTCAAACAGTATAAGGGTTTCCTTACCGAAATGGAAACGCTCTGCAACAGTAATGTTGAACTGTCCACGGGTATGTTCGTGAACATGAAAGAGGTCGGTCAGAAGCTCGTGACGGGCTTTGTGGACGGCATTAAGTCGAAGTCCTCTGACTTCTCCAATGCGGCGAAAACACTGGTGGACGGGTTCAAGAACTCGCTGAACACCAACGCCGCAACCTGTAAGTCGAGCTTCATTTCTTGGGCTTCCAACCTCAAGAACTGGTTTACCTCCGCGTCCTTTGGTGCAATCAACCGAACGACATTCGGCAACTACGCCAAGGATATTGTGAGCGGCTTCAACAACGGTATCACCAATAACTACGCTACGGCTAAGAGTGGTATGGTGTCGTTTGCGAACACTGTGAAGAACGCTTTTACGGGAATTGTCTCTTACAAGGTGTTCTATGACATTGCAAAAGATGTTATCAGCGGCTTCAACAACGGTATCAACGATTTCTACGATACGACAAGACCGTATATGCGGCGTTGGGCGAATGACGCGGCGGCGGCATACAAAGCGGCGTTGGACTCCAACTCTCCGTCTAAGCGGTTTATGCGTATCGGTGAGGACACCGTTCTCGGCTACAACCTCGGTATCTCCAACCTTGGCGATACGACAAAGGGCGTTGTGACGGATTGGGCGAACTCGTTTACAAGCGTAAGCCCGACCATGAGCTTTGCCGTAGACACCTCCGCTCTGAAATACTACAGCAGTGATTCGTTCGCACAATCTATTTCCGCTGATGTGGCGGCACACAGCACGGTTACTGCAACGGGCTTCAAGGAGGGCATGGAGGAGTTCTACAGAGAGTATATCGAACCTACCCTGTCGCAGATGGCAGACGATATGCGTAGACAAGCCGACAAGCAGGAACAGACCGTGGTTCAGATTGGTAACCGTGTTGTCAATGACGCGGTTACTACTCAGAAAAAAGCCAACGGCTATGTATTCGCACGATAAGGAGGGGTGAGAATGGCTTATTTGGCAATCAACGGTTATGAGCTACCTCCTCCGAAGCGAGGAGTACGCCCCACGGTGACTACCGTAGTAGACGCGGGTAGAAACGCCAACGGCTCAGTAGTCGGTCAGCGCGTGGGTCGAGACCAGTACAAGATTGATGGTCTTGAATGGTCTTGGCTCACCGCCGACCAATGGGCGCAAATATTGAGTGTGCTAAGTCATTTTTTCGTATATGTGACTTTCACCGACCCTGTGTCGAACTCCCTCAAGACCGTCAAAATGTACTGCGGCGATAGAACCGCAGAACCCTATTGGGTCGATGAAAACGGGAAACCGACACACTACAGAAATTGCAAGGTAAATCTGATTGATTGCGGAGAGTAAGGAGGGGATTTTGTGCAAAAGGTTTCAAAAGCATATAAAGAGAGCATGAAATCCTCTCTCCGCGAGAGAGCATATATTATGATTTCGTTCGGTCTGCTCAATCAAGAAGCACAAGCGAAAGCAAAGGTCGAGCAAGGTGATTTCACCTACTACTCCAACTCGACAAATATCCTGTCCGAAAAGACCGATGATACCATTTATGCTACCCTTGAGGAGAATTTCACCAAGGTTGACGGAACGATGTTCTTTCTTCCTCGACAAAACGCTTCCAATGCTTACCTTGACACAGGTATCATTAGCGACAAGCTCCTTACACAAGCGCAGTTCGAGCTTACAATCAATCTCAATGTTCCCGCTACGGATTTCAAGGGTATTACCATCAATTTCGGTGAGAATTACCCTGTGAATTTCGATTTGGTGAGCAGTAGCGGACAGGTTGTAGAGTTTCGCAATAATACGGAGGGGCTGTTCAGTACCGAAGAAGTGTTGACAAATACGACCTCGGTGAAACTGGTCGTTTACAGTATGAAGAACCCACATAGTCGGGTGCGTATCTACTCTATCCGATTCGGTTACGGTCTTGTGTACTACAACGACTCAGTAATGGCTTCTTCCCTTGAGAGCTATGTCTCGCCCATCGGGGCAGATGTGCCGCAGATTGATTTCTCGGTACAGCTCAAGAACTACGACCACTACTTTAATGTAGATAACCCGAAATCTGCTATCAACTTCCTTGAAACAGGACAGGAAATGGAAATCTATTACGGCTATCAGCTTCCTACAGGAGAGGTCGAATGGATTCGCGGAAACCGCCTGTTGTGTTCGGAGTGGGAGTCGGACGATTACACCGCCACTATTCGCTGTCAAGATGTGTTCCGTAGTATGGACGCAGAGTTTTACAGGGGGCTGTATCGCAGTGCGGGTAAGAGCTACTACGATTTGGCTCTTGAGGTATTGGCAGACGCGGGACTGACCGATTACTATATCGACCCGCAGTTGAAAAATCTGAAAAGCAAAAACCCCATTCCTCGTGTTCAGCATAAGGAAGCGTTACAGATTATCGCAAACGCTTGTCGCTGTGTACTGTCGCAGACCCGTATGGGTGGTATTCAGATTAAGTCCAACTTCATTCCCGAAGCGGCGGCAAGTGCAAATGCAGAAGCAACCTATTCCAATGTCAAAAAGATTATGGACGGTACTGCAAAAGACGAGTACGCCACCTTTGCTCAGAACTATACCACGGCAGACGGTAAGATGTTCTTTTTACCCCGCAATTTTGGAAACGCCACGCTGAATACAGGTTTTGTGTCAGCGGTGCAGTCTAAAGCAGACGGAACATTTACCACCAACCCTGTTGTCACGCTTACACAGGAAGTTGCCTGTATGTACTATGGTGTAAAACTGGTATTCGGACACTCGATTCCGGCAGCTTTTACAATCCGAACCTACAATGATGGGACGCTCGTGACGGAGTACGAGGTCGGGGCTGACGAAATCAGCAAGAACACGGTCATTCACACGGACTTTGACGATTTCGATGTTATGAAAATCGAGTTCACAAAGACCGCCGAACCGTATAGCCGTATCGTGCTGAATAATTTCAGCTTTGGCGATATTACGGATTTCACTATGACCCGCACAGATATGACCTCCTCCCCGAAAGCTATCAAGCAGGAGCTTGTCAAGGAGGTAATCGTTCCTTGCTACAGCTATCAGACGGGCAATCAGCAAGAGAATCTTGTAAGTGAGGAAGTTACCGTCACGGCGGGTGATGTAGAGACCTTTTTCGTTGGCGAACCCTCCTATGGATTTTCTGCCGCACTGGAAAACCAGTCGGGTGGCGTTTCCATCTTGGAGTCGGGTAACTATTACATCACTGTAAAATTCACTCGGACAGGTACTTTCCGCTTGGAAATTTCGGGGTATCGCTACAAAATCGTGGAACGGTACGCCACCAAAACACTAAACAATCGAGGAAAAACAATCAAGTGGGAAAATCCTCTCATTTCCGATATGGGAATGGCGCAAGACCTCGCGGACTGGCTCGGTGACTATTATCAGTCCGGCATTGAGTACGAGTACGACACTCGCGGTAATCCCGAAATTGATGTGAACGATATTGTTTACCAAGAGAACGAGTTCCAGTCGGATATGAAAGTAAACATCTACCGCCACACCATCATTTTCAATCAGAGCTTTGCGGGTAAGGTCACGGCTCGTAGAACAGGAGGTTAGTTATGGCATGGACAACGCCTAAAACAGACTGGTACGGTGTCACAAACCCCTCCGATGGGGTATATACGGGAGATAGGTTCAATGCGGTCGATTTCAACCGTATCAAAAACAATCTCACCTATCTGCGTGAGTTGGCTCTCAAGATGTACGATGAGTTCTCTATCGTCTCCCTCGGTGCTGACCGTACCTATTCGGATTACTTCTATGCTGACGAAATCAATCAGCTTGAGGAAAATCTGAAAACCATCGACAACAAAACTCTCAAGAGGTCGTATGGCAATCCTCCGACCTATGTAGCAAACGGTAACACAATGGATTTTGCAGAGCTGAATCGGTTGGAACGCGCCATACTTGACCTCTATGACAGACTCACCAATGAGTCTGAGGGGAGAAGAATGTTCACTTGGAATTTTGGAATGAGAGGAGGAGACCTGTAAATGGCATGGGAACTTTTACCCGTAAATTATACGGACGCTGTGTGGAGTGGTCTAAAACGGTACAACACCATCACCAATGAGGACGGTACAGTATCGTTCCAAGATGTGACCGCTTACAGCAACAAAGAAAAGTCCTTTTTTGGTGCGAGAGACGCGAACCGCATGAACGAAGCTCTCAATACCCTTATGTCGATGGTAGAAAACGGTTCTGACCTGTATGAAGCATTTCAGAATTACTTTACCGCTCAGAAAGGACTTTTTGAGGACGAAGCGAACACCAAGCAGGACGGTTTTACCGCGTATATTACTGCTTTGGAAGCGGAGGGAGACAATGTAATCAACTCCCTTAAAACCGATTACCGCACGGAAATGGACACCTTTGAGAGTCAGCAACAGGCACTATTTACGACTTGGTTCGAGTTCGTCAAGAGTCAGCTCGGAGAAGATGTTGCCGGAAATCTGCAAAATCAGATTACTGCTCTCGACACCAAAACGGACGGTTTTGACCCCCGCGCAACTACTTTCTCTGCCGATGGAAAGACCATCACGGAAATCGACTCGGCGGGGAACAAGAAAATCGAAACTGTGTTCACTTCCGATACAGTTATCACGCAAAAGCTCTTTAAGAAAGAGTCAAACGGAAGTTATTCCCTCGTAAACACTAAGACCATCACTTTCAGTGCAGACGGTCTAAACATCACAGAGGAGGTAGTGTAAATGTCTTGGGCAGAAGCAAAATGGACTGTTGACAGTCTGTTGCAGAAAATCGGGCAAGCCCCGAACAACATGAGGAGCTTTATCGCATACTCGCTTTCCGCGACCAGTATCGGCTTGAAATTTCAAGAACCCGCCGACAGCTATGACGCAAACAACAATCTGATTTGTTCTGTGGGCGGTGTAATGATTCGCATGAGCGATACTGGTTATCCGACCAAACCCTCTGATGGAACGCTCGTGGTGGACAACACCAATCTCGGTGCGTATATTAACACGCCCTTTACGGTGAACGGACTCACCAAGGGAAAGAAGTATTACTTCTCGGCGTTCCCGTATTCCGTACAGGGTGTTTATAACCTGTCGAGCAATGCGGCAAACAGAGCGGACGCTACCCCCGCCGCGGGTGAAATCGCCAATGTCACCATTTCTATTGACGATGATTCCGCATTTTCCAGTGTGGTAGTCACCTGTGTCGATGAAACGGAGTCCGCTTCTACGCAGTCGGCAACGCTCACCAAAACGAAGAAAACGACTTCCTTTGTCGTTCCTATCGGTCACACCTACCATATCGAGTACGGCGCGGAGGACGGGTACAGCAAGCCGGATAACACTACACCAAAGGTTTCTGTGGCAGGTACGACCTCGAACTACACGGCAACCTATTACTACTTTACGGCTACTATCGCTGTCACCTACCCCGCAGGTGCAACTTGTACCTGTGAGTGCGGGAGTACAAAGTACACCGCTCCTAATACCTCCGGCAATCATACTTTCCAAGTGCATAATGTCGGCACATGGACAGTAAAGGCGGTTTCCGGCTCTGATACAGACTCTAAGTCAGTATCTATCACTTCCTCCGGGCAGTCTCGTAGCGTGGAACTGTCTTTCGTGAAAATCTATGGTATCAGTCGTGACATTACTGCTACCTCTCCTGCTTGGGCGAGAACGGATTCTGCTGTCGGTAAGACCGCCAAAGCCACCGTAGGCACAACGGCGGGTTCGAGTGACTTCAACAACTGCTATCCTTGGAGCGGCATTGTCCGTGAAACCCTGTCCACGGGTGATGTAATGGTGAAAATCCCTAAGTTTTGGTATCGCCGTTATCGTAGTGGAAATGTGGAATATCTCAAAATTGCGGATAAAGCCACGAGTGGGTTCACGCTTCACCCCGCGTTCAATCACGGTGGTGTGGTAAAGGATTATCTCTATGTGGGTGCTTATAAGACCACGAGCGGTAACAAGTCCGCTTCCGGCGTAAGCCCGTTGGTAAATCAGACGAGAGCGACCATGCGTTCCAATGCGAAAGCAAAGGGTACGGGTTGGGGCATTATCGACATTGCCGCACTCTCCGCAATTCAGATGTTGATTCTCGTGGAATTTGCCAACAACAATGTGCAGTCCGTCATTGGGCGCGGCTACTGCGACAGCAACAGCTCTGCCCTCAGTACAGGCACTTGTAATAATGTCAGTGGTCTCACGGGTAGACCTGCCGGAACAGACGGTAAGGTTGATGTAGTTTGGCGCGGTATCGAGGGTCTGTGGGGTAATGTTTGGGAATGGGTTGATGGTGTCAACTGGAACAACGGCGCTTACTATGTGTGCAATGACCCGTCCAAGTACGCAGACGATACCACTACGAACTATACCGCCCTGTCGTTCAAGGGCGCAACCAACTGGTCGAGTAGCTATATCACGCAGGAGGGTCTTGATACGGGTAGTAATCCTCATGTCATGCTCCCGTCTGCCGCAGGTAGCGGAAGCGAAACAACCTACGATTGTGACGCTTGTTGGTCTTCTACTGGTTGGCGCGTCTTCTCGCACGGCGGTTATTGGGGCAATGGCTCGATATGTGGTCTTTTTACGGCTTATTTGTACTATGACTCGTCCGACTCGTACTCGTACATCGGGTCGCGCCTACTTTATATCCCCTCCTAAGGGGGTGCGGGGGATTTTCTCCCCCGCATAAGTGGGTGATACAAAACAGATAGAACTTCATAAGGCGAACAGTAAAAGCGCGTCTTCAAACACGGCGGTAATTGGAACAATGGCTCGAAATGTGGTCTCTTTACGGCTAATTTGAACAATGACTCGTCCAACTCGAACTCGAACATTGGGTCGCGCCTACTTTTGTTAAACAGCAGAAACCTATACAAAATACTGTCTCGCCGTACCCATTGGTAAAAAATAGTTTGGAGGGATAGGGTTAGTAAGTCTCTTGAAAGCCCTATAAGAAACAAAAGCATGAAAAGAATTGGTTTCCTATACGAACAGATAGTTTCGGAAGAAAATTGCAGACTGGCTATCATCAATGCCGCAAAACATAAGAAGAAACGCAAGAATGTTATGAAAGTAATAAACAATCTTGACTTTTATGTGAAAGACTTGTCTGAGCGGTTGGTTCGTTTAGATTTCACCTCTCCGTATCGGACTCGTATCATAAAGGACGGTCTGTCGGGCAAGGAGCGGGAGTTGCAGATTCCGGCGTTCTATCCCGACCAGTGCGCTCACCATGCAATCGTGCAGGTGCTACAACCGCTTATTATGAAATCCTCTTACCATTGGAGCTGTGCGAATATCCCCAACAGGGGTATCGACCGCGCCGCCAAGGGAGTGGAACGAGCGACCGTAAGGGACATCAAGCACGCGAAATACTGCGTGAAGATGGACATTCACAAGTTCTATCCGTCAATCCCGCATGACAAGCTAAAATCCTTTTTAAGTCAGAAAATCAAGGACAAAAAGGCACTTGGTATTATCCATTTGGTAATCGACTCATACCATAGTTCTCCCGGACACGGTATACCCATCGGAAATTACACCTCGCCGTGGCTTGCAGAGTTTTATCTACAATCGTTGGATTACTTCATCAAGCAAACCCTCGGTATACGCTATTATATCCGCTATGCCGATGATTTAGTCTTGATTGATAATAACAAGCGAAAGCTCCGAAAAGCCATGTACGCGGTTATGGAGTTTGTGGGAAAGCTCGGCTTGGAGATAAAGCACGATTACCAGTTATTTCGTATTCAACGAAACTGCAAGAGCAAACAGCACCGTAGAGGGCGAAAGATTGACTTTGTAGGTCGCTGTTTCGGTATCAGAACCACGACCATACGAAAAAGACGCGCTCTCGCTCTTATGCGACAAAGCCGCCACATTCGGAAAATTCAAAAACGAAACGGAGTCGTATCGTTCCGTATGGCGGCAGGCTTCCTGTCACGGTGTTCCTGTTTCAAGCATACTGACTCGCTCGGTATGAAAAAGAAATATTACGATACAGTCAAAATCAGAAAATTAAAGGAGGTAGTCAGAAATGAGAGTAAAAGGAAATGTCTCTCCCGTAACCCTGTCGATGGAGTCTTACCTGCCGTTGGAGGGGTATGTAGAGGTCAGACTGCGTGAAAACATCAAAGAAGTCACTGACATTGACCCGCAGACGGAAACCTCTGTCACCATGTTCGAGTATGATGAGTACACTTTCCTCTTGAAAGACCATGAGGGCTTGCGAGATGACATCGAAAGCAATCTTAATGATTGGCTTATCACTGGCAGAACGCTTGAGGTCAACGAAAGCGCAAGCATTGTGCAGGACATGAAAGCCGCACTGGAAATTTTGGGGGTGAAAGACAATGCGTAAATGGGAAATCGCCGCTATCAAGCGAAAAATGGAAATTGACGCCGCCGATGAGAAAGCCAATGACCTTGACATTATTGTGTCTGAGATTATGAAGTTGCCATACGGTCAGCTCAAAAAGGTTCTAACCCCGGAGGTCATGGAGGTTCTCAAAAAATATGGTTACGCGGAGTGATAATTATAAGAACAGGAGAGTAAGCTGATGGTTTCCGAAAGCACACTGATTATCAGTATTGTGGGGGCGGTCTTTGCAAGCACAGGTTTTTGGGCGTTCCTCACAAGTCTTATCCAAAGCAAAAAGTCCAAAGACAGTGCGGAGGGGCAAATGCTGAAAGGTCTTGGACACGACCGCATTTGCTATCTCGGTGAGTGTTATATTCAGCGCGGGTATATCACCAAAGACGAATATGAGAACCTGCATGATTATTTATACTTACCGTATAAAAAGTTGGGTGGAAACGGTACTGCCGAAAAGGTTATGAAAGAGGTTGACCGTCTCTCACTCAAGGACAAGGAGGATTAACCTATGGACGAAAAGAACACTCACGATGTAGTTACGCCCGAAATGTTGGACGAACTGAGCAATGGAAAGGGGGACGATGAAGATGAGTAACAGTCCGCTCGTGAGCTACACTCGGATTTCGCCTAACAAGACGAGTCCGCGTAAGAACAAAATCGACACCATCACCATTCATTGTGTCGTAGGGCAGTGTTCCGTGGAAACCCTCGGCAATGTCTTTGCCCCGACTTCCCGACAGGCAAGCTCCAACTACGGTGTTGGGTACGATGGCAAAATCGGTATGTATGTCGAGGAGAAAGACCGCTCTTGGTGTACCTCAAGTGCGGCGAATGACAACCGCGCTATCACCATCGAGGTCGCAAGCGATACCAAACACCCTTATGCGGTGAACGATAAAGCGTATGCCGCAATGCTCGACCTTGTAACCGATATTTGCCGCCGTAACGGTATCAAGAAACTGGTATGGTCTACGGACAAGAACAAGCGCATGAACCACTTGGACGGTTGCAACATGACCGTTCACAGGGATTATGCAAACAAGTCTTGCCCCGGTGATTATCTGTATAACCGTCACGGGGAGATTGCCGCAGAGGTCAACAAGCGGCTCGGAGCGACCGTTGACACACCTGCCAAGGAGGACAAGCCTACACCCCCTGTGACAAGTTCCGTCAAGGCAGGTGATACCGTCAAAATCCTCTCCGGCGCGACCTACTACAACGGCAAGGCAATTCCCGGTTGGGTCAAGAACAAGAAGTGGATTGCCCGTGAGGTCAGCGGTGACAGAGCAGTTATCGACAAGTCTGAGGACGGAAAGAACGCGATTTGTAGTCCTATCAACACAAAGTATCTGAGTGTTGTTTCTGCCGCTTCTACGCCCTCTCAGAGCGCGTGGACACCGCAGGTAGGGGATTATGTCTCTTTCACGGGAAAAGTCCACTACGCAAGTTCTAACAGCGACAGAGAGGTGTCCTGCAAGGGCGGTAAGGCAAAGATTACGCAAATCTACACCAAAGGCAAGCACCCGTACCATCTTGTCAATATGGGTGGCGGGTGTACGGTCTATGGTTGGGTTGACCGAAGCACTTTCACAAAAGCGTAAAGGAGGTCTGATGGTATGCGGAGGGTAAAGAAAAAGCCGCCGAAAGAGTTCTCCAAAAAGATACTCATTGTGGCGGGTATCATCAACACGGTCGTTATCGGCTTTACGATGGTAATGATTTGGCGCACTCTCGACCTCACGCCGCTTGCCTACCTCATACCGTCCGTAGCCGCCGAAGTTGCCACGGGTACGGGATTTTATTACTCTAAGGCAAAGGTCGAGAACCGTATAAAGCTGATGAAGCAAAACAAAGTTACACCTAACGACACACATTTTTCCGAAAATTATTGAGGAGGTATTACCATGATTGACATTACCAATGTTGTTTCCGCAGTTATCACCCTGCTCGTAGCGGTCATTACCACTTTCCTTATCCCCTATCTGAAAGAGAAAGTGGACGCTGAAAAGTTCGAGAAAATCAAGGCGTGGACAAAGGTTGCTGTTGAAGCCGCAGAAATGATTTACAACGGTGCGGGTCGCGGTGCGGAGAAGAAAGCCTATGTACTGGAATACTTGAACAGCAAGGGTTATAAACTCGACTCCGACACCATTGACAAGCTGATTGAGTCCGCTGTCCTTGAGCTGAAAAAGGGCTAAGTTTACCCCGCCTAAGTAGTCTAAGTAGTTAAAAATCGGTTTTTGCGTAAACTTTCGCTTAATACGCGCGTACTTAGAGGAAGTTACACGCAAAACCTTAAAAACAACTACTTTGACTACTTAAACCCCCTCCCGTGGCATAGAAAAAGAACGCACGATTATCGTGCGTTCTCTATTCTGTAAACAAACCCAAAAGTGTGTTTTATGAAGAACACAGAGTTCGGATTTGCACTATTTGGTGGACTCTAACCCCTCAAATCCGAACCCCTTGTCAGAGGAAGAGGGTATTCGGAAAGTCTTGTTTTTACAAGAGGTTAGGTTGTATGCTGTGGTAATGCGGACCCCGTCAGGCTCGTCCCAGACCGTGACAGAGTTCACCATGAGGTCAATGATAATCCTCTTGAATTTTTCATCTTCAATGTTTCCGTCTTTGAATTTTGTAAGCCAGTAGATAATCTGATCTCGGTCAATCTTACAGATATACTTTTCTTCTTCGGCCAGCAACCGGAGAAGATTTTTCTTTTCTTTCTCCAATTCCACCAGACGGCTCATGAGAGCGTCAGAGGCAATACCCTTTTCCACGGCCTTTGTGATATTGGCAATGCCGTTCTCGGTTTCTTTCATCTTCTCAGACAGTTCGGGAATACGGGTGTTCTCTCGCAAGTCCCTTTCCGTCTGGGAAATTGCCATGTCAGCCATTTCCTGAATAGCGTCATCGGTCAACAGGTTCATAGCGTCCTGAGCCACGACCTGTTCTATCCATTCTTTACGAAGAGGCTTCTTGTCGCAAGAGTGTTGACGCTTCCGGGTGTAACAGGTGTAATAGTTGTGGACGGTACCGGTCTTACTGGTGCCGCTTTCCCCATTCATAGAGCCTCCACAATGGCCGCAGAACAGCTTTCCGGCTAAGAGGTAGTCTACCTTAGCCTTGCCCCTTGCCGGGGCTTCTGCGTTGGCCGAGAGCCGTCTTTGGACGGTTTCAAATAGTTCCTTGTCAATGATCGCCGGAACACCACCTTCCTTCTCGATCTCTTTGTAGGTATAAACACCGATATACCGTTTGTTTCGGAACATGGACTTGAAACTGTTCCGGTTGAATTCGGCTCCCTTGGCTGTCCGGTAGCCTTTGTTATTGAACATACGGCAAATATCGGCCACGGTTTCTCCATTGGCATAGAGTTCAAAAGCCTCTTGGACGATGTGAGCGGTATTGGGATTGATGACCAGTTTGTGATCTTCAATCTTGTAGCCAAGAGGGACATGACCTCCTATACTATGACACTTCAAAGCGGATTCCCTCATACCACGGGTGATCTTCTGGGAGAGGTCGGCGGAGTAGTATTCGGCCATACCCTCCAAGACGGCTTCCAAAATGATACCCTCCGGGTTCTTAGAAATACCCTCAGTAGCAGACTCAACTTTGACCCCGTTTCTCCTGAGCCTCATTTTGAAGACCGCACTATCTTCTCGGTTTCTGGCAAAGCGGTCAAGTTTCCATACGATGACCAGTTTCCAAGTCTGATGTACGCTGGCCGTAATCATCTCTTGGAAGTGGATTCGCTTCTCTACATCTTTCCGAGCCGTGGTAGCACGGTCAACATAGATGGCTACAATGCGGTAGTTCTTCCGCTTACAGTAGGCTATACAATCCCGCAGCTGTCCTTCAATGGACTGTTCCTTTTGACGCTCTGAACTGAACCGAAGGTAAAGACATACATCAGTTTCACCATGAAACAGGGTAAAGGGGTCTTCCTTGAATTGGTCGATCTCTTCCTCCGTCAACATAGACAAGTCGATAGGGAACTTGAACTTCTTCATAGGGTCTTTCTCCATTCATTTAGGTCGATGACCTTAGCCGATAGCAGACTCTTCCGTAGAGTCTGTTTTTTCTTTTTCCGTCATCATAATATGAACAACTTGGAATTGCACAGACGGTTTACAAGAGCGGAATAAATTAACCAATTCTACTTCTTGTTCATTTAAGGAAGGTTGAGAAAACAAGCGATCTTTGAGAGTTACTTTTTCAGATAATCCGAGTAGATAATCAATAGTTACACCAAAGTAAGATGAAAGCGTTATTAGATTTTCTGCACTCGGTAAGGTTCCGTTTTTCCATTTCGTCAATGTCCCAGAAGAAACCTTAATTTCAGAGATTATTTGATTTGGTTTTACACCTTTCAGAGAACATTCCTCGGAAAATCTCTCCCAAAACATAGTTACCTCCAAAAATTTTAATAAAGTGAGATTTTCCTATTGACAATCTTACTATGGTGAGATATACTCATAACAACAACGAAAGTTATAAAACAGGCAACAGTAATCCGAGGGGTCAAATTTCTCTCTTTGAAAAGAAATTCGGCTCCTGTGTCATAAGGAAATCTCTAATGCTTATTGTTCTGTGGCAAGTCCAGTATAGCATAAGAGAATTTCGGTGGCAAGGATTATTTATAACTTTAGTTGTAAATTGAATGAAGGGAGGTAACACGATGGGAGTAACCCCCACCCCTCGCCCCTATTGGACACCTGACGCACCTGTGGTACGGCTGAGTGAGCCTGAGCGCACCAGCATTGCGGAGCAGATCAGAACCCTCGTGGAAGGTTTCAGTCTGACCTACACATGGCTCATTCGGCAGTTGTCCGATGAAGGACTGATGACCGACAAGTTTGAAATGTCGGCAACACTGGCAGGTGTCCGAACCGGTAGCAAGGCAGATGAAATTCTTCGCCGTTCCCTTTCTATCCTGAGAGAGTATCAGGAGCGCATGGGGCCGTGTAAGGAGCCATGAATGTGTTTGTACCAGAGGTGCAAGCTCAGGCCAGAGCCGCAAGCCTGTTGCTGGTTCAGAGAGTCCGGGAGTATTTCACCGATGAAGGACACCGGAAAGAGTTTGAGGACTGGTACAGACAGAGAACCGGCAAAGAGTACACATGGAAGAAGGTAACAGAATGAGAAAGTTTTTCGGAGTCTTGGCATTCCTCTCGTTTTTCTGGCTCTACGGAACAATCGGAGCCGTGGAACAGAATATGCTATCCCTTGGCACCGGGACAATTCACATGGTTTTAGCCTTGACCTGTTTCTATGTGTTCTGCAAATTGGCCGGAGCCTTTTACCCCACGCAGAAAAAGAAAAGCCGCTCCCGGTGTAGCAGACCGGAGAACGGCAAGCGTAAATGCTCAATCTGATTATACCAGACTTTTTGAAAATTGAAAAGGAGATTTTCACATGAATAAGAATGTATTTTCCCAGCTTGCAGCTGAGTTTGACCGCATGGAGCGGTCGATCAATTACCAGAAAGAAGTCATTGCCTCCATGCAGAAGCCTCCTGTTTGTCCCTGTTGCAAGGTTCCCGCCGATGGCCGGATTTACGGTATTCCTGATCTTCCGAAGATGAAACTGGACGATTGCTCTTGGGCTGAGATTGATATGTACGGCAAGAGCGGAATGGCCGATAAGGTGTTCGCTTTAGGTGATACCAAGACGGTACAGCTGAAAGACGGCACCACCATTCATGTCCGTATCATCGGTTTCAATCACGATAAGAACAAGAACAACATCGTTCTCCCGATCAGCTTTGAAACGGTGGAAACCCTCAATGATGATTTTCAGATGAACCCGGAATACACGAACAAGGGTGGTTGGCAGAATTCTCAGCTCCGTAAGATGTTGAACAATTCCATCATCGAACTGCTTCCTGACGATTTACTCAGTGTCATCAAACCTTGCTTGAAGGAAACCTGTCTGGGCGGTGGTAGTCAGAAGATCGGCATGACCTCTGACCCTCTGTTCATCCTCTCTGAGCAGGAGATTTTTGGCCGGAAGATTTTCTCTGTCGGCGGCGAGGGTAAGTGGTATGACTGGTATCGTCAGGAGAATACCGAGTACGGGAAGTGCAAGCAGAACGGTGAGCGGGATTGGCGGTGGGAGCGTTCGCCTCGTAGCGACGACACCTACGCTTTCTGCAGTGTGGACTCCTCGGGTGACGCCGACTTTTGCGGCGCCAGCTACTCGATTGGTGTGTCCTTCGGCTTCTGCGTTTAATCTGTCATCCACAAAAATCCCGCCCCGGAAGGGGCGGTGTAGGAGGGTAAAATGTCAGTCCCAAAATTTATGCGGGGAGAAAGTAATGTGCAGTTCATTGAAACAGCAAGACGCTTAGAACTTCACGCTTTCTCCGTAGTCACGAAAGCACCAAAACGGTACGGCCCATACCTTCTCTATCCTATCATGCAGCTGTGTTCCAAGGTTCATGACGAGGTGAGAGCGGCCAACAACATCTACCCCACAAACAAGCATGAAGCACAAATGCGCCGGGACTGTCTTACCAGAGCCAATATTGCCCTGCAAAACCTCAGTCCGAAGTTAGCCCTTCTCTATGACGCTATTCTTCAAAACCCGGAAAAGTACCCGTGGATTGACCACGCTATTCAGGAGTTCGGAGAGTATATCGTAGATGAAGCCAAGCTGATTTCCAGTGTGAAGAAATCTGATCGGAAAAGGTATAAAGACCTTCCTGATTAGTTTTCTCTAATATGGGTCAAGTCCTGTTAAACCTTGCCTGTTCTGCGAACAACTGGTGGGAGCGTTCGCCTCGTAGCGACGACACCAACGCTTTCTGCAGTGTGAACAACTCGGGTAACGCCAACAATTACGGCGCCAGCAACTCGAATGGTGTGTCCTTCGGACTCTGCAACTTCGTATAGGTCAGTCGTAGTAACCCCATTGGGTGAAATCAGTACCTTTTGCAGAGGGAGGACTTGTACCCTGCCTATGGGCTAAAACTTCCGGGCACATCGTTTGAAATGCGCCCTCCCCGAAAAGGGCACTCCGATGTAATCAGCCGGACGCTTCTTGCATGGTGAGTGATGTATGGTAACTCATTTCATGGCTGGTATTACTACGCAGTTAGAACCCATACCCAACAATCATACTGTACGGAGGGAAATCTTTTTCATGACCAGTGCGGAGAGAAGAGAAATCCGTTATCAAAGAAGAAAGGCCAAACGGGAAGAGGCTCGTAAAAAGCGAAGTATGGCCTGTGGAGATTTTGAAGAAGTCTTTTCTTTCCGACACCTATATCTTTCGGGAAAGAAATGCTGTAAAGGTGTTTATTGGAAATCTTCCACACAACGCTATATCGGCAATATCATCCCGAACATTGCCCTGACAGCGAGATCGCTGAACGAGGGTAATTTCTACCACCGTGGCTTCCATGAGTTCACCATCATGGAGCGTGGTAAGAAACGGTATATCCGCTCTGTCCATATCACAGAACGGGCCGTGCAAAAGTGCCTGTGCGATTACTGCATTGTCCCAATTTATTCATCCTCTTTCATCTATGACAACTCGGCCAGTCTGAAACACCGTGGCATGGACTTCGCCCTGCGGCGTATGATCTGCCACTTGCAAAAGCACTATCGGAAGCATGGTCTGGCCGGTGGCATTCTGATTTTTGACTTCAAGAGTTACTTCGATGAAGCACCACATGGCCCCTTAACTGCGGAAGCAAAGCGGAGGCTCCATGATGACCGTGTGCGCTCCCTGCATGACAGTTTCATTGCAGATTTCGGGCCGGTGGGCTTAGGGCTTGGAAGTCAAATCTCTCAGACAAATGCCCTGCTTCTTCCAAGTCCGATTGTCCACTATTTCAAGGAAAAACCGGCGGCGGGGGCGTACGAGATAAGCCGCACCGTCGAGGTCATCCCGGAACGGCGGACGGAATTGATCGACATCGAGATCAAGGTGACGAACATCACGTCGGCGGCAGGGGCTCCGTGTTCTCACTTGACGGCCATGTGCGAGGGCGTGGACATGGAAACGGCGTCCAAATACGGGAATAGCGTCACGCACGAGTTCGTGCTGAACAACAAACGCGTGGACCCCGACAATTACAAGGTGGGTACGATATCGAAAAAACTGGTTTCCTTCGGGCCGGAACAGGAGAACGACGCCTGCGTCAATAGGCACCAACTCGTCATGCACTTCGTGCTGGTGAACGGGGAAACCCATACCGTCACGCTGGATGTGCGGGACTTGATAAAAACGTCGCACGACGAGACCCAACGTGTTCACAAGATCAGGGCGGAAATCACTCTCCCGGAAGCTATCGGTAACGGCGACGGGGTGTTCGACCCCGACATCGAGGAGTGGGAAGAGATTGAAACGGAATTAACAATTTAAGTTTAGAATAAATATTTACTCATTTTTAAATTTGTTTTATCATGAAGAAAAACTTATTGTACGCACTAACAGCGGTGGCCATGCTTACCGGTTGTGCGAAAAGCGACGTCGTTGATTCGGAAATCAACAAGGAAGGAAACCTGATCGGGTTCTCGACCTATAAGAACATATCGAGAGGTAACCCGGTGGATGACAATAGCGAATTCTTGACAAAGGACAACATGTTCGGTGTAACCGCATTTATCAACACCGAGGGGGTTACCTCCCCGTACATGGGAATCACCACTGAAGGTATCGAGATTATATCCGATGGTACAAAATGGACATATGCGAATACTTCCGATCAAGCGTACTGGCCCACGAAGGACGAAACGCTTGATTTTTACGCTTACGCCCCGTATAATCATCCTTCCATCACGACTAAAACGTTCGATAAGACAAACGGCTTGACGCTAGAGTACACCGTGCCTGCCGAGGAAGCAAAACAAGTGGATCTGATGTACGCATCGGCTCTTGAGCAAACAAAACCTACAGACAAAAACAGCGTAACCCTGCCATTCAAGCACGCCTTAACCCAGGTGCATTTCAAGGTCGGGACTAAAACCACGAACTTGAAGGTGGATATAGCAGCAAACGGTATCCAGATTCATAACTTGAAAAACTCGGGAAGTTTAACCATGAAAAGCAACCAAATAGATGATGCTGCGTGGACATTAACCGGTGATGCAACCGCAAAATATACGGTTACTTCAGATGCGGTAACGGGAGATTATACTGATGGTACCGAAGCAAATCCCTATACCGAAATCGGAAATGCAAATAATGCCTTGATGTTGTTACCTCAAGAATTCGTGGCAGGTGACGGAACAGCGGAAAACACAGGAGCCTACCTGACAATCTCTTGCAAAATCTACCAAGTACTTGCTGATGGGACAACCAAAATCTACTTACATGGTGACGCTGAGGCATTTGCTCCCATCACAGTTGGAATTTCCAGTGCACTCCCTGCGGAGGAAGGTGGAGAAGCTACTCAAATTTGGCAAAGAAACAAGAAAGTTACTTACAACTTGCTGTTCGGAGCCGGTGATGGCGTTTTGTTCCCTATCGAATTCGCAACCGAGGTTGAAGAATGGCAACCTGCTGATGGTGGTGTCATTGAACCCAAATAAGGTACAAATATTCTACAACCACTAGCCTAACGGCTCACCCGGTGGCGGTTGAATGTCCGTCCCCGGGTACTAGTAAAAACTCAAAAAAGTCAAACGATGAAAAGAAGAGAATACATTTTATTGTCGGCTGCATTACTGATCGCGTTCACATCGTGCGACAAAAGTAACCCGGAACTTGTTAACGAAAGTGACAGAATAGATTTCGTCGCCACGCCATTCCACGAATCCTTCATCCAAGCTAATCAAGCCCGAGGAAGCGAAACAAGGAACGACAATATACAAGATTTCGGTGTATACGCCTACTACACAGCCGATGTTTTTAATCCGGTGTCAAGTACCCCGAATTTCATGTGCAACACTCAAGTGAGAAAGACAAGTAACCAATGGACGTACGAGCCTCTCATGTTTTGGCCGAATAGCGGAATATTGTCATTTTTCGCTTATTCACCCTATGCGAACCAAGGAGATTCGTACACCTCTTTAAGTTCAACCCCTTCTACAGAGGGGTATCCCCAACTGGCTTACACGGTACCGGATGACGTGACGAAACAACGGGACCTGCTGGTGTCCGTCCCCCTGATCGATCAAACGAAAGCGGACGTACCCGCCGGAGAAAAACTGACTCTGGCGTTCAAGCACACGCTCGCCTGCGTGGTGTTCCAGGCCCAAATGACAGCCGCACGCGAGCTTCCGGTGAAAGTGACATCCATCACCTTCGGGCAACTGAAAAACAAAGCCGACTTCGCTTACGGCGACACCCCGGGAACATTCTCGTGGACGGTAACCGCCGACGCCACCGACAAATCCTACACGCTCGCCATCGATAACAACCTGCTAGAGAACACGGATATCTCGACGACAGCATCGGATTACCTTTCCATCTCCCCTGCCGACTCGCACTTGTTGCTATTGCCTCAAGGCATAGACGCAGGTGACGAAATCACGGTAACGGTGGTCTACACGCTTGCCGCGGGAGAAACCAAGACCGTAACCAAAACCGCCCCGCTAAGCGACCTTATAAAAAACGAGCTGGAAGCGGGAAAACGCTATTCAATAAACATCCTCGTTTCTGCCTTGGCAGATGTCACGCTAACATGCTCGGTAGAAGAGTGGACCCCAAAAACTGTTAATATGCCCGATTTCAAATAAAAGAAGATATGAAAAAGTATATATACCTGTTATGTGTTTTGAGTTTCGTTTTAACTGCCTGTCGGGACGATAAATTCGGCTCGGAAGAAAGTAGCGGAAGTGCGGCGTTAAAATTGAAGTTCAACACCTCGAACAATATGTCGAGAGCCGTGTCGAGTGACGAAGAAGAACGACGGATACAAAATGCTTACGTGTTTATCTTCAACCAGGATGGGACAAAAGTGTTTGGACGATTTTACGACGGGATCAACCAACAGAACACGTATCAAATCGAGATAAAAGACATCCCTGCCGGGAGCGATAAAACCATAGCCGTCATAGCCAATATCAACACGGCGATTTTCGACCTGACGACAGCGGACCTGGAGGCGATAACCACACAACCCGATTTACTGGCATTGACTTCCCGTATGCAAGACGGGTTCATCGAGAGGGGTTCCCAATTCCTGATGAGCGGAACGACAACTGCCTACTTAACTGCTAACACCACCAACCCGGTAAATGTCCCCTTGAAGAGAGTGGACGCCAAAATCCGTTTCAACGTGACGACAGCAGAGGGGGTGACTTTCACCCCGCTCGACTGGCAAGTCGTGACAGTACCCCAAATCGTGAACGTGCTCCCGACCGAGGTGCAAGGACAATTTGAATTCGAGGGTAATTATTTTAACAGCAGTTGGAACAACTTTGAAATCACGGCAACGAACACCAACACTTTCGCGTTCTATGTCCCCGAAAACAAAGTAAACCCTAGAAAAACAATTCCCGCGGAGGGAACGTATGCCGAGCAATATGCGTTGCGCGAGAAACAGGAGAAAATGCCTAACAGCGACGGCTCCGTGACAAACGGTGCGTACGAATACGCCGACGAGAGAGCCACACACGTGAAATTCAGGGGAAATATTCACTATATAATAGGTTCCGGCAAAGAAGTTTCGGCAGACGTGACGTATACCGTTCATCTCGGGGCTGTAACCGGCGTGAATGACTATAACAGCCTCCGGAATCACTTTTACACCTACAACGTGAAGATCGTGAGCGTGGATGACATTATCGTGGAAGTGGAATCAACGACACAAGAAGAACCATCCCCCGGAAGTGAGGGTGATGTTGTGCTTGCCAAAGAAGTTCTGGAATTCGATGCGCATAACGAAGTCTTCAGGACCGTTTTCCATCAAAGTGACATCGACCAGTCGCTGACGTGGAACATTTCCACCCCTTTTTCCAAAGGAGCAGAAAATGAGAATCCAAAGGACTACGAATGGATATGTTTCCGTATTAACACAAAAACAAGAACCACGTATAATGGAGACCTCGAGAAATATAAAGGGGACAACGGGGTGTACACGGATGCCGAATTAGCAGTAACCGGCAACACGCACCCGTTGGACAAATACATGGCGGACATCAACACGGGAAACGACAAGATGCTAAATATCAAACAACTGATAAACATATTGAAGGAGTGCAAACGCAGGTATACCGGTAACGGTACTAACTCGGGCACCCTATTCGACAGTGCAGATGAAATCGTGTTTACCACTTTCTTGAAAGATTTCTATTACGAGGTGAATCCTGAAAATACCACGGAAACCGAGGAAAACGGGTTATGGAAAAAATTTGTCAACACGGAGAAAAGAGTACTCAACATCCTGTCTAACCTTAAATACAGCGCGGACCACATGAGTACCAAAACCACCGCTCTGTACTCCATCAGGCAGGCATCCATTCAAACCATGTACAACAAGGAAACTGCCGAAAATTTCACGGCATGGGGTACCGAAATGATACAAGACGAAAACCGCTACCGTTTCGAAACAACAACCACAAAAGACAATCGCACGTACAATGACAAAGATAACGGTCGTGCGAACACGATCAATATGTGGATGGCAAGTTCGGGTTCAGAAGAGTGGGATACCTATATAAATGCCGCCAAGTGGGAAATGCAAACCGCCTATAATGCTGCCAAATACAAATGTATGCGCCTTAACCGGGATATGGACGGGGACGGACAGATCGACGAGAATGAAGTGCAATGGTATCTTGCTAGTATCAACCAGCTCACGGACTTGTGGATCGGAGAAAACTCCTTTGACCCTCAAGCCAGATTGTATAAACGGAGCACATGGGAGGAAAGCCTGCAATGGTACGCAAGTAGTACGGTGCTTGAAAAAAATAGAAGTTGGACTGGTGGCCTCATCAGTGGCTATTATATATACAGGGATAATCCGGACATATTATGGTCTTCCGAGGGGTCTTCCATCGGAAAATTAACCGGAGCAGGAGCAATAGACGGTGCGATCGTTTATTACAGGTGTGTCAGAAACCTGGGAATACCGAAAAATGCAGCCAAAACAGTGCGACCTGATGACTTTGCCACTTACGACGAAGCAACAAGAACCATCACGCTAACCCGCTTGGACGCCAAGTCCATACGGGGATTCAAAACCTCGGAAGAACTGGACGATCACAACGAACGTGACGTACGTGGCTACAACAAGCCCTGGAAGGCTTTCAAAATAAACTCGACAACACACGGAAACAATTTAAGTTGGCAAACTGTCATTGCACGCTCGAAACCCGGAGGAAGAAACCCCGTTTGCCCCGCGGGATGGCGAGTGCCCAACCAAAGAGAACTAGCGCTGATGTATTCTAAAATGCCTAGAAATAGTACCTCGTGGCCATTAACAGACCATTTCGCCAAAAGCAGTTTCAGTTTTAATCCCGTGGGCGGTGACCGTATAGGCTTCTCTGTTAAAAACGAGGGAGGGGTATTCTATTTATTACACAATAACTCCAATGAGATCGGCGGTGTACGTTGCGTGCAAGATATCGACTAACAAAAGAAACAATAGAATATGAATAAACGAGAACTTACAACACTTATCGCAGAACGCACCGGATTGAAGAAGAAGGACGTTCACGCCACTTTACAAGCCACGATCGACTGCATTTCCGAGACCATACAAGCCGGAGAACGGGTCACTTTCATGGGTTTCGGTTCCTTTTATACTCAAGAGCGAGGTCCGCGAATGAGCTACAACGTTTACACGAAAGAACGTAGACACCTAGATACCCGAAAAGTGATAAAATTTAAATCGACTTTACCGAAACAAGATAAATAATTGCAACCAGAGAGAGGGGAAATCGTCCCTATCAAGATTTCCCTCCAACTCCCCCTTGCACAGGGGGAGTTGGCTACCAAGTGGCTTCCTCTTTATTCGATTTCGCTAAGTTCCAGCCAGCGCATTTCCTTTTCGTCCAGTAGGTCAATGATCTCGGCAATTCGTTGGGAAGATTTTACTAGTTCCTCCGTATCCAGTGCCCCGGAGTTCAAGGCAGTTTCCAGTGTTGTTTTTTCCGTGTTCAGTTTTTCCATGTCGGATTCCAGTTGCTGCATTTCTTGTTTTTCCTTGAAAGTCAGTTTACGAACTTTTTCCTTTTCTCTCACGGGTTTGGGTGCGACAGGTATTTTCTTCCCTTCTTGTTTCCGTAATAATTCCTCTTCTTCCTTTTTATTTTTATACTGGGTGTAATTACCGGGGAAGTCTTTCACCACGCCATCCCCCTCGAAAGCGAACACTCGGTCCACCACTTTATCCGTGAAGAAACGGTCGTGGGATACAATGATCAGACAGCCTTGGAAAGATTTCAGATAATCTTCCAACACGTTTAGCGTCATGATGTCGAGATCGTTCGTCGGCTCGTCGAGAATCAAGAAGTTGGGGTTACTCATGAGGACGGTCAGCAGGTAAAGCCTCCGTCGTTCTCCCCCGCTAAGTTTTGCCACGAGGGAATATTGCAGCTTGTCCGGAAAAAGAAAATATTCAAGGAATTGCGATGCCGACATCACCCGTCCGTTACCGAGGTCGATTTTCTCGGAAATGTTTTTCACGATGTCGATGGGGCGATCGTCTTCCTTGAAACTGATCCCGTCTTGTTTGTAATAACCGTAAACCACGGTTTCACCGATTTCGATGGTCCCGCTGTCCGGCTCGAGCTGGCGGGTAATGATATTCAAAAAGGTCGATTTTCCGACCCCGTTTTTCCCGATGATCCCGATCTTTTCTCCCCGTACGAATTTGTAGGAGAAATCCCGTAGCACGCAGAAATCCCCGTAGCTTTTGTTCACGTGTTCCAGTTCCAGAATCTTCTTACCGAGGCGCTGGCCTTTAATATCGAGTTCCAGTTGCTGCTCTGTCGTGTTTTGAGAGGCGACTTCTTTTATTTTATAGAAATTATCGATCCTGTATTTTGCCTTGTGTCCGCGGGCCTGCGGCATCCGGCGCATCCATTCTTGTTCCGTGCGTAGCAGGTTTTTGGCCTTGTCGATCGAGGCGTTGCGGGCCTCAATTCGTTCGTCTCTCTTTTCAAGATAATAGGAGTAGTTTCCTTCGTAGGCGAATAATCCGAAATCGTCGATTTCGATGATCTTGTCGCACACCCGATCCAGAAAATAACGGTCGTGAGTCACCATGAGTAAAGTGGCATTCGTTTTTTCGAGGTACTCTTCTAGCCATTCGGTCATCTCCACATCCAAATGGTTCGTCGGCTCGTCAAGGATCAGGAAATCGGGATTGCTGATCAATATTTTGGCCAGCCCGACTCGTTTGCGCTGTCCCCCGGATAGCTCCTTAATTCGCTGGCTATACTTGTCAACCTTGAGTTCCGACAGGATTTGTTTTACTTGCGTGTCGTAGTCCCATGCGGCGAGAGCGTCCATTTGCGGGATGAGTTCTTCGAGAGCCGATGCGTCGTTGTCCTTCACGGCTTGCTCGTATGTTTTGATTAATTTCAAGGTCGGGTTCTCCGAGTTGAACACCTCTTCGAACACGTAATTTTCCGGGTTGAGTTCCGGGTCTTGGTCCAGAATACCGATTGAAATGTCGTTACGGAAGATCACGGAACCCGTGTCCGCGGAGTCTTTGCCCGCAATGATACGTAACAGGGTGGATTTTCCCATCCCGTTCTTGGCAATTAGAGCTACCTTTTGATTTTTGCCGATTCCAAAAGTTATATTTTCAAACAGGAGTTGTTCCCCGAAACGTTTACTAAGATTTTCGACTTGTAAAAAACTAATCATGGAGTAATTTATGATTTTAGATTTTAAATTTTAGATTTTAAATGGAGTGATTCTGTGATTTATGAATTAGTGATTGATAGCGAATCGCATTACGTGGCTGGAATCATTAAATCTAAAGTCACTAAATCGTTGAATTTAAAAACGCTTTCCGTTTCCCTTCCTCGAAACGTTCGATGGCGTACCGTAACATGGTACGGGGCATTTCCTTGTAGCGAGGTGTGAGATAATCGACTAAGAGTTGTTCATCCTCTTTGCCTATTTCACGGAGAATCCAGCCCACGGCTTTGTGGATCAGATCGTGAGGGTGGTGCTGGAGAAGGTCGGCAATAGCGAGAGCATCCTTGAATTCACCTTGTTTCACGAAATGCATACAGGAGATCATGGCGATACGCTGTTTCCAGAGGTGATTTTCTTTTGCCCAATCATAAAGGAGTTGTTTGTCCTTATCGAAAAGCCAGTGTCCCAAAATCTTGTAACAGCTAAGGTCAACGAGATCCCAGTTGTTGATGGCGTCCACCTGACTCACGTAGAAATTCACGCAAGTCTCTCTGGACGTGTGGTCTTTGAGCTTGGCGTAACGATAAGTCAAGGCTAGAAGTGCCGTCAGGCGATACTCGTGGTACGGGGAGGCGAGTAGTTCCCGGAGCGTGTCGAAGTCCGCATCGAAATGTTTTTTGGCAACAATACGCAAATTCGGAACAACGACCCCGATAAATTGATCCCCTTCACCGTACTCCCCTTTACCCGTTTTGAAGAAACGGGGCAGGAAAGCCGCTTTTGATTCGTCCCGGTATGTATTTATTTCATTTATAATTTCTTTCGTTGAATTTTTCATCTTTCCCTCAGTTCTTTAGTTCCCGGTGTAAAGGTAATTATTGTTAGTAAAAAAGTAGGCGTTGTTATTAAAAAATTGAACAAAAATGGGGGACGTATTCTTTTTAATTGTATTTTTACCACATAATCGAAAAACGTGGATTTATGTCAAAAATTATAGCTATCGCGAACCAAAAGGGAGGTGTTGGAAAGACAACGACGTCTGTAAACTTGGCGGCTAGTTTGGCTGTACTGGAACAGAAAGTGTTGTTGGTTGATGCTGATCCTCAAGGGAATGCGACAACGGGAGTGGGATATGATTTAAAGGAATTGAAGGCGACTATCTACGAATGTCTGGTGGACGGGTTGGAGCCGAAAGAGGCTATCTTGAAGACGGACATTGAGAATTTGTTTTTGTTGCCTTCCAATATAGATTTGGTGGGAGCCGAGTTGGAGATGTTGAATTTCGAGGAGAAGGAGAGTATCATGGCGAAGGTGTTGGCAAAGGTGAAAGATGACTACGATTACATATTAATCGACTGTTCGCCTTCACTGGGTTTGTTGACCGTGAATTCATTGGCTGCGGCCAATTCGGTGATGATTCCCGTGCAATGCCAGTATTTTGCATTGGAAGGATTGGGTAAGTTATTAAATACAATCAAGATTATCCAGAAACGTTTGAACACGGCTTTGGAAATTGAAGGATTCGTGCTGACCATGTATGACGGGCGTGTCCGTCTGTCGAACCAGGTGGTTGCCGAGGTCCGGAAGCATTTCGAGGAGATGGTTTTCGACACGTTGATTCAACAGAACGTGAAACTGGCAGAGGCCCCGAGTTACGGACAACCGGTTATCCTCTACGATGCCGAGTGTCGCGGTTCCGTGAATTATTTGAGTTTGGCAAACGAATTGCTGGAGAAAAACAAAAAATAGTTTAGAATTTAGAGTAGGAAAGAGTGTTTGCTTGTGCGGCCGAAATCTAAAATCATTAAATCTACAATTAGTAAGAGATGGCGAAAAAGAGTGCATTAGGTAAAGGATTGGGAGCGTTATTGTCGGATGCGGCAGAGGAGGCGAAGCCAAGGGGGATGGCCTCATCGGCGTTACAGGAAGAATTGAAATTGAGTGATATTCGCCCGAATCCGAACCAGCCGAGAACCGTTTTTGATGAGGAGGCATTGCAAGAGTTGGCCTCTTCAATCAAGGCTATCGGCATCGTGCAACCCATCACCGTGAGGGAAGTGGAAGACGGGAAGTACGAGATAGTTGCCGGGGAACGTAGGTTCCGGGCATCGAAAATGGCAGGGTTGGAAACTATTCCCGCTTATATTCGTAAGGTGGAAGAAGAATCCGTGCTTGAATTGGCATTGATTGAAAATATCCAGCGGGAGGATTTGAACGCTATCGAGATCGCGATTTCGTACGAGCGTTTGATTGACGAGTGTAACCTGACACAGGATGCGTTGAGCGAACGGGTAGGTAAAAAGCGAACGACGATTTCTAATTACTTGCGTTTGTTGAAGTTGCCGGCCCCGATACAGTTAGCGATCAAGGAACGGAAAATCAGTATGGGACATGCCCGTGCTATTATTAATATAGAAGATCCGGAAACCCAGTACATGGTTTTCGAGCAGATCATGAAATACGATTTCTCCGTGAGAAAAGTCGAGGAAATCGTTCGGGAACTGATGAAACCAGAAGAGGAAAAAGAGAGAAAAGCCGAGAGGAAACGTCAACCTATCGAGGACTACATGGAGTTACAAACTCACTTGGCTCGTTATTTTGACACGAAGGTTGACTTGAAACGGAACGAGAAAGGAAGAGGGAAGATCGTGATTTCTTTTAAATCGGATAGTGATCTGGAGCGAATTGTTGAATTATTGGATAAGGTGGATAAGAAATAAACTTTGTAGTGAGAAGTATTTTAGTGAAAATAGTTTTGATTATCCCGGTTTTGCTTATTTGTACGGGAGTAACGGCGTCGGAATATCGTTCGGATTTCCCTGTATTCTTGCAAGACACGATCATTCACACGGATTCCTTGACATTCACGGGAAAAGAGGAAGCGTTGAAAAGGAAAGCGAGAAAAAGAGATAACGAAAAACCTCACTCCCCTCATCGGGCTACGATCATGGCGATGATTTTACCGGGTTCCGGGCAGATTTATAATCGGCAATGGTGGAAGTTGCCAATTTTGTACGGGGGTATCGGGGCTACCGTGTACGGTTTGTCGTGGAACATGAAGTATTACAAGAAATACCGTACAGCATTCGTGGATTACACGGCTTATCTGAATGCTTTGGAGGCTGATCCGGAAACACCTTACCCGGCCAATTCCAGTTGGGATAAATTGATGTTACCGGGTAAAACGGCAGAGAATTACAATGCATCCATGCAAAAGCGTTTGCAGGAGCAGTTGAAAACAAAGAAAGATAATTATAAACGAAATCGGGACTTATTGTATATCGTGTCGGGTGCCATATATGCGATACAAATTATTGATGCTACGGTATTTGCCCATTTCTATGATTTCGAGATTAACGACGATTTGTCTATGAATCTTCGTCCTTCAACCGGATTCTCTCCCGTCAGCGGGGGAACCGTGGGTTTGACATTAACTTTTAATTTTTAAAGGAATAACCATGCGTTTTGTGTTTTTGTGGCTATGTGCGATTTTATTTTCAGGTGTAGTATATGGTGAGAGTGATCGGGATTCGTTGAAAGTGCGATTAGGTGCGCCCCGATTGAATTTAGGATCCCCGGTGTTACTGACGGATTCTATTCCGGGAGCTTTCATCGAGCGGTTGGATGAGTTATATAGTAAATGGTATGTTACCAGACTGGGAGAAGGGGATTACGTGGATTCGGTTTACTTGACAGAAATGGTGACAGGACCATCTGTGCCTGATTCGGTTTATTTGCAGCGTTTAGATAGATTGAATTCCGCAATAAAGTTGTCTTATAATGATATTGTACGGAACTATATCGAATTATATACCGTGAGGCGTCGTGCTCAAGTGGGGACGATGTTGGGGTTGAGTTCTTATTATTTCCCGATTTTTGAAGAGGTAGTAGATCGAGAAGGATTACCGCAAGAGTTGAAGTTTTTGCCGGTGATCGAGAGTGCTTTGAACCCGCGGGCATTTTCTCGTGCGGGAGCTTGTGGCTTGTGGCAGTTCATGTACGGAACTGGAAAGATGTACAAGTTGGAAATAAACTCGTTTCTTGACGAGCGTCGTGATCCGGTGAAATCCACGGAGGCGGCTGTTTGTTTTTTGAAAGACCTGTATAAGATTTACGAAGACTGGATTCTGGTGATTGCGGCTTATAATTGTGGGCCGGGTAACGTGAACAAGGCGATACGACGATCGGGAAGTAAAAAGAATTATTGGGATATTTATTTCCATTTACCGAAAGAGACCCGTGGTTATGTGCCGGCTTTTATTGCTGCCATGTACACGTTTAATTATCACAAAGAGCATAATATTTTTCCGCTGGAGAATGAATTACCCACGATGTGTGACACAATCATGATTTCAGATGCTTTGCATTTCGAACAGATTTCCAAGTTGATGGATATATCCGTGGAACAAATTCGGGATCTGAACCCACAATATCGTTCGGATATCGTACCTGCCGGTTTCGGAAAGAGTTATGCTTTACGAGTTCCTTATAATCATGTAGGAGAGTTTATTGATAAACAAGACACGATCTTTGCTTATAATCGGAATACTTATTTCAATGATAGTGACCGGACGGCTGACCCGAAAAATCGTTTCAAGAAATACGCTCATGCCCATGCTGTTCCTAGTAATAAGGCCAAATTGGTTTACACGGTGAAGAGTGGTGACGTGATCGGGAAGATTGCCGAGAAGTTCAACGTGCGTCTATCTGACTTGAAATACTGGAACGGAATGACGAGAGATCGTATTAATATAGGACAGAAACTTACGGTTTACGTGCCTCATAACAAGGTTGATTACTATAAGTCAAAAGTGAATGCCAAATATGCTGGGGTTGCCGCGAACGCAGAAGTTGAGGCAGAATCTTTAACTGAAGGCGAATTCTTCTACTACACGATCAAACGGGGCGAGAATCTGTGGACAATTGCTAAGAAATATCCGGGCGTGTCGAACCGGGACATTATGAAATGGAACGGATTGACAGACCGATCGGCAAAGAATCTAAAACCGGGACAAAAGTTAAAGATTAAGATATAATAATAGAAAGTGAGATTTTATCTCACTTTTTCTTTTATATTTATGTTGGTGTAATCCAACATTGATTATTCATGCTTGATAATTTGCATATAGAACGAGTTGCATAAGGAGATCGTGCAAATTTCAGATATAAAGAGACAATGGCAGAAATTGGACCGATTGACGAAAAAACGGAAACGTATTGGATGGAAAAATGGGGAGTTTATGCGGCGGGAGTTGCTTTGCTGCAATCTGTTGGTTTCTGGCTTGGAAATACAACAGGAAAAGGTGGAAGAGCCTGTTACGAGAATGGTCATAATTGAACTGGGTACGGCACAAACCTTTTTCGAGGTGGTTTCAGATTCTTTACCTCCTTTTGTTGTCCAAGGATATAGAGACCCGTGTATTAGGAACGTTTTTAATATTCAAGCCAATTCAGATGAATTGACAACAAAAACGACATTGCTTAGGGGACGAGTACTGGTGAGTGTGAATAATTTGTCATTGAAAAGAGTGTTGGAGCCAGTTTTGCAGGCAAGTTGGTCAACGGGAATAGATGAGATTATTGTGAAAAAGGAGAACATGGATATACAATTTGATAAATGATGTAACTTAAGATCAGTGATAAACAAAACTGGATTTTTTACAATCCAGTTTTGTTTATTATTTATTTTATCTACGATGTAGCAATACAATGTTTTCCACATGATGCGTGTGCGGGAACATATCCACGGCTTGTACGGCCATAACTTTGTAATCTGTATCCATAAGGGCTAAATCCCTAGCTTGGGTAGCAGAGTTGCAACTCACGTAAACAATACGATCGGGAGCGGCTTTTAATATGGTGTCCACGACGTCTTTGTGCATTCCGGCACGAGGAGGGTCCGTGATGATTACGTCGGGGTGACCGTGGCGACGGATAAACTCTTCGTTCAACACGTCTTTCATGTCTCCTGCGTAGAATACTGTGTTGTGGATATTGTTGAGAGCCGAATTGATTTTGGCATCTTCAATAGCTTCCGGGACGTATTCGATGCCTATGACTTTTTGGGCATTACGGGCCACGAAGTTGGCAATGGTTCCGGTTCCGGTGTAGAGGTCGTACACGGTTTCATTTCCGGTTAATCTTGCCAGTTCTCTTGTTTTCGCATACAGGTTATAGGCCTGTTCGGAGTTGGTTTGGTAGAAGGATTTTGGACCGATTTTGAATTTTAAATCTTCCATTTGTTCGAAGATGTGGTCGTTTCCGTGAAAACAGATCACTTCCTGATCCGTGATCGTATCGTTCATCTTTTCATTGATGACGTACATTAAAGAAGTGATTTCGGGAAATTGTTGCACGAGGGCATTCAATAAACCTTCACGAGCTTCTCTATTCTCTTCACCAAACGTAACGATGACCATGACTTCTCCCGTGGAAGACGTGCGGATGATCAGGGTACGTAAAAAGCCAGCTTGTTCACGAATATCATAAAAACTTAATTCATGCTCGATGGCGTAGTCTCGGATAAAGTTACGCACGGCATTTGACGGTTCGGCTTGCAGATAGCATTTCTTTATGTCGATTACCTTGTCAAATAAACCGGGGACGTGAAAACCTACGGCCGGGGTTTGGTCGATGTCTTGACCGTTGGCAATTTCTTCCCGTGTTAGAAAGCGTTTGTTACAGAAAGTGTATTCCAATTTATTTCGGTAATAGGTTGTTTTGGGAGAGCCGATAATCGGGGACACGTTTTGTAATTCAACCTTACCGATTCGTTGCAGGTTGTCAACGATTTCCTGCTGTTTGAATTTCGTCTGCAACTGATAAGGGAGGTTTTGCCATTTACATCCGCCACATACTCCAAAATGCGCACAAAAGGGTTCTGTACGGATATCAGAGTATTTTCGTACGTTAACAATAAAGCCTTCTAGGAAACTTTTACGTTTCCGAGTAACTTGCACGTCGACGATATCTCCGGGTACAGTATTTGGTACGAATAAAACCTTTTCATCCACGTAAGCGATGGATTTGCCTTCTGCAGCTATTTTTTTTATTTCGATGTTTTCCAGTAGGGGCTTTTTACCACGGGCCATATTAATTTTAAATTTTAGATTTTAGATTCCGACCCACGAAGTCAACACTTTTTAATCGTAAATCGTAAATTATTTGTTTTTCAGTTTTTCTTTTAGGATTTGGACACCTTCGGAGGCTCCTTTTTCAATGAATTCGATCTTACTGTTTTTGACGCTTTCTGGAATTTTCGGGTCGATCAACAGGATGCGACAACCGGCAGGTGCGTAGTGTAACAGGCTGGCAGCCGGATATACGGCTAGCGAGGTTCCGATGATTACGAGAATATTAGCTTGTTGAACGAGTTCTATGGCCGGTTCGATGTTAGGAACGGATTCTCCGAACCAAACAATGTGAGGGCGCAGGATAGAACCGTCCTCAGCTTTTGTTCCTAGCTTTAATTCCCAACCGTTAAGGTCGTATATTAAGTCCGGATTCCGGCTACTTCTGACTTTTTTTAGTTCACCATGAAGGTGTAATACGTTAGTACTTCCGGCACGTTCGTGTAAGTCGTCAATGTTTTGCGTGATGATCCGGACATCGAAATCTTTTTCGAGTTCGGCAAGCCCGTAATGTCCGGCGTTTGGTTGTGCTTCGTAGAGTTGTTTGCGACGTTCGTTGTAAAAACGGTTTACTAATTCCGGGTTACGTTGCCATGCTTCCGGAGTACAAACATCCATAACATTGTATTCTTCCCATAGACCGTCGCTGTCTCTGAAGGTACGAATTCCACTTTCGGCACTCATACCGGCTCCTGTTAAAACGACTAACTTGTTCATAATCAGGTTGTATTTTAATCATTGAATTCGATTGCAAGTTAGATAAAAAAACTCTATTTTCGTAACTTTCAATTTTCAATTTTGTATGGTATGACTTTTGGTATAGCGGATTTAAGTGTTATCCCCATGCGACGGGAAAAATCGGAACGGAGCGAAATGGTTTCTCAGTTGTTGTTCGGGGAGGTGTATGAGGTACTGGAGGAGGAGGATAAATGGCTTAATATTCGCTTGTTACATGATAATTGCTGTGGGTGGATCGATCGTAAAGCATACAAGGAGGTAGGTGGAGAGTTTGTGGAAAAATATCAATCATCCGATCAATTAATTATGAGCGAGGTTTTTAATCTGGTGGCTAAAAAGGGCGATTGGGAGAATAAGATGATCATGGCAGGGAGTGTACTGCCATTCTATGATGCCTATGCTAGAACGTTGATGATCGGGGATGAGGAGTATATCGTGAAGGGGTTCTTGCGGGAAGTGGGAATCGAAAGTCTGCGGGAGTTATTGATTCAATATGCGTTGATGTTCTATAATGCTCCTTATCGTTGGGGAGGACGAACTCCGAATGGTGTGGACGGTGCTGGATTGGTGCAAATGGTATATCGTCTGGCGGGAATTGCAATCCCGCGGTATATTGATCAACAAGCCGGGGCAGGGCAAGTCTTGTCTTTTTTGGAAGAAGCGCAGCCGGGGGATCTTGCTTTCTTTGGTGATTCTTCCGGTGCTGTTACTCATGTCGGTATCTTGTGGGAACAGGGACGAATTATCCATGCCTCGGGAAAAGTCCGGGTAGATAAAATTGATCACCACGGCATTTTCAATGAAGATTTGAAACGCTACACGCATACGCTGAAGGTGGTGAGGCAGATTTTTTAATTCGCTGAAGACGAATTAAAAAGTTGCAGCTTGCAAGTTTTGAGTTAAATCAAGAGAGTGAACTTCGTGGGTGGAAATCATAAATCGTAAATCATAAATATCCGTGGCTTTCCGGTCCCATGTTGAATAATAGATCGAGAATGCTGAGATTGGGGGCGAAAGGGAATCTTTCAGCAAAGGTTTGATGGTAAGGTTTGGCAATGAACGGGTCTTCTATGCGGCGGCGGGAAGGTTTCGGGTGGATAACGTCTCGTAGGTCTGTGAGGGTATCGTATGTCGGGTAATAGTCTTCCGTGAGTTTGATGGGCCGTTGAAGTTGCAGGTTAGCCATGAGTTCTTTTAGGATTTTGGTATTGAGATCCAACAGGAACTTCTCTTTCCGTTCGAAGAAATGCATGAAGTTGTCTATATAGTAATCGTAATAGGGAGAATTTTTGTAAGCGGACTCAATCCCTTTGAAATGGAGTTTCTGCCAGTTCGTGGAATAGTCAATCAGCACATCTTTGGTCAATATTTTTATGGATGAGCCTTTCACGACGGGGACGGACAAAGTCATAACCCCGTTGGCCGTCATGATGTCACACCGATTTCGATAGCTTTGTTTACCATAGCTTTCGTATTGTTCAATCCATATTTCGGTACAATTGTTTACTTTTGTAAAGTATTGAACAGGTGGGAAATATGCCGTGTTAATTAGTATATTGCTCATGATCCATTTATATTAATCGGACAAAGATAAGAATTTTTCAATAAATTGAAAATCTGTAATATTTTGTATGATTAACAAATTTATACTCAAAAAGTATGATTTGTGGTGCAAAAGTTGTATATTGTAACAGGATAGAAAGTTGTCGTATTCGACTCAAATTACCGCAGATCGATTTAATAGAAAGGAGAGGATTTTTAGACCTGCAATAGAACAAAAGCCGTAATTCTACGTAACTAATTAGTAATAGTATCACAACCGGAACGTAATATAAAAGTAGTTCATTTGAATGGGGATATTATTACATGAAAAATAGAAATAAAATTAATATATGATGCTAAAACTCGTAGAAGAAGATAAATTATTAAAGCCATTTGCGGGAATTATTGAAAAAAGACACCAGCAAGTATTGGCGATGGAACGAGAATTTACTTATCGGACGACTCGTTTGTCCGATTCGTGTAATTCTTATTTGTATTATGGGTTGCATCGAACGAATGAGGGGTGGGTGTTTCGAGAATGGGCGCCGAATGCCACGGCAATCTATTTGTTAGGCGAGTTTAACGATTGGAGAAAACATCCTGATTATGCTTTGACCAAGGTCGGAGATGGAAATTGGGAGATTAAACTGCCTTCGGGAGCGTTGGTGCACGAGATGCTTTATCGTTTACTCGTGGAGTGGAACGGGGGGAGCGGGGAGCGGTTGCCTTCTCATGTGCGACGAGTGATTCAAGATGAATACACGAAAATATACAGTGCGCAGGTATGGGACCCATTGAATCCCTACCAGATGCGTCATGAAAGACCAAAACGAACGGATTACCCGTTAATTTACGAGGCTCATATCGGGATGTCAACGGAGCATCGGAGAGTATCGACTTTTACTGAATTCCGTTTATTTGTGCTACCGCGTATTGTTGATCTAGGTTATAACACCATACAGTTGATGGCCGTGCAGGAACATCCTTATTATGGTTCATTCGGTTATCAAGTGGCGAATTTTTTTGCCGTGAGTTCCCGTTTCGGGACACCGGATGAGTTGAAAGCCTTGATTGACGCTGCTCATAGTATGGGAATCCGGGTGATTATGGATATTGTCCATTCGCATGCGGTGAATAACGAGGAAGAAGGATTGAGCCGCTTTGATGGTAGTTACGATCAATATTTTTACCCGGGCGAGAGAGGGTATCATCCTTTGTGGGGGTCTCGTTGTTTTGATTACGGAAAACATGAAGTGTTGAATTTCTTACTCTCGAATTGTAAATATTGGTTAGAGGAATTTCGTTTTGACGGTTATCGTTTTGACGGGATTACCAGTATGTTGTACTGGGATCATGGAATCAATAAGGATTTCACGGAGTATAGCTTGTATTATGATGGAAACCAGGACGAGAGTGCAATTACCTATCTGGCATTAGCTAACCGGGTGATTCATCAAGTCGATCCTGAGGCAATCACGATTGCCGAAGACATGAGTGGAATGCCGGGTGTTGCCAGTCCTTTGGAATATGGCGGTATGGGTTTCGACTACCGGATGAATATGGGAACTCCGGATTACTGGATCAAGTTATTGAAAGAGAAACGGGACGAAGAATGGCACGTCGGTGATCTTTTTTACGAGTTGACCAACAAGCGGGAAGAGGAACATACGATCAGTTACGCGGAAAGTCATGACCAGGCGTTGGTGGGAGACAAAACCATATTTTTCCGGTTAGTAGATAAGGCAATATATACCTCAATGAGTGTGTTTGACAAGAGCGTGATTATTGATCGAGGAATGTCACTTCATAAAATGATTCGCTTGGTTACTATCGGAACTGCTGCCGACGGTTACTTGAACTTTATGGGAAATGAATGGGGACACCCGGAATGGATTGATTTTCCGAGAGAGGGTAACGGGTGGAGTTACGATCATGCCCGGCGTTTATGGAGTTTGGTAGATGATGAAAATCTTCGGTTTCGCTTTTTGAATGTGTTCGATAAGTCGATGATTCAGATGGTGAATGATACACGTGTTTTTCACTGGCGTCCGGAACCGTTGGTGCGGGATAACGAGCGTCAGGTGCTGATTTTTACCCGCGGAGATTATTTGTTCGTGTTCAATTTTAACCCGGAAAAGTCATTCCCGGATTACGTTTTTGACGCACCTTCCGGAAAATACACGATGATATTGAACACGGATAACAGGAATTTTGACGGATTGGGACGAATTGATGAGAAGATTGAACACTTTACCCGATACGTTTCTCCGGGCAGGGGACAGTTAAGTTTGTATATACCTGCGAGGACGGGATTTGTATTAAAGCGTTCATAAATATATGGGATTTATGATTTACGATTTGGGTGTTGAGGTAATTGTTGAATCATAAATCTAAAATTTAAAATCTAAAATTAGATTATGAGTTATTTAAATTTCAACAAAGAAGAATTGGTAAATCTGGAATATTCTTTGAAGAGAGAAGTTTTATCAACGAATAGAGCCGGGGGGTATTCTTCGACAACGGTCGTATGCTGTAACACGAGGAAGTATCACGGACTACTTGTATTGCCGATCTCGGAGTTCGGGGGAGAGAATCATGTATTACTTTCCTCTTTGGATGAAACGGTTGTTCAACACGGGCAATCTTTTAATTTGGGGATCCATAAATATCCCGGGGTATATGAACCGCGGGGACATAAATATATCGTGGATTTGGAATACGATCCGCTATTCACGTTGACTTACCGGGTGGGAGGCGTTGTGTTGAAGAAAGAGATTCTGATGGTGCATAATGAGGCTCAATTGATGATTCGTTATACATTGGAAGATGCTCATTCGGAAACGTACTTGCGGTTGAAACCGTTTCTGGCTTACCGGAACGTTCACGCTTTGAGCAAGGCGAACATGATGGCAAACACGAAATTCGATCACGTGGAAAATGGTATACGTTCAAAATTGTATGTCGGTTTTCCGGCTTTGAATATGCAGCTGAGCAAGGCGAACGAGTTTGTACCCGTGCCTGATTGGTATTATAATATAGAATACCTGGAGGAAAAGAACCGGGGATACGATTATAAAGAAGACTTGTTTGTTCCCGGTTATTTTGAGGTACCGATTAAAAAAGGGGAAAGCATTATATTTTCAGCCTCAACCGAAGAGGTAAAGCCTTCCATGCTGAAACGTAAATTCCAGCAAATGGAAAATAAACGGGAGCGTCGGGACGATTTCGAAAGTTGTTTGACTTATTCGGCGTCCCAGTTTATTGTTCATGAAGGCAAAGATACGGAAGTTGTTGCCGGTTATCCATGGTTCGGGCGCTGGGGACGCGACACGTTTATTGCTCTTCCGGGTTTGACATTGGCAGCCGGGGGGAATTTGAGAAATTGTAAAGAAGTACTTGACACGATGGTTCGTCAGCTACATGATGGTTTGTTCCCGAACATCGGTAAAGGGGATAAGGCTGCTTACAATTCGATAGATGCCCCCATGTGGTTCTTTTGGGCCGTGCAGGAGTACGATAGAGCGTTAGGAGAGCCGGGGACGGTATGGAAAAATTATGGAAGTAAAATGAAATCAATCCTTACAGCTTTTCGAGAGGGTGTGAATCTCGGGTTGAGAATGGATGCGAATGGTTTGATCTGGGCCCGGCAACCCGGAAAAGCTCTGACATGGATGGATGCCGTTGTGCGGGGTGTTCCCGTGACCCCGAGAGCCGGTTATGCCGTGGAGATCAATGCTCTTTGGTACAATGCGGTTTGTTATATGCTGAAATTAGCTGAAGAGGCGAAAGATAATACTTTTATAAAGGAATGGAAGGATATGCCCGAATTGATTCGTACTTCATTCGTGGAAACATTCTGGAACGAGGAAAAGGGATATTTAGCTGATTATGTGGATGAAAAAGGGCAGAATCTGGATGTGAGACCTAATCAGGTATTTGCTTGTTCCTTGACTTATTCTCCGATCACGGATGATATGAAGGAGGGGATTCTGAAAGTGGTTACCCGGGAGTTGTTGACCCCGAAAGGCTTGCGAACCTTGTCACCCAAAAATTCGAGGTATCACGGGCATTATGAAGGTAATCAGGATGAGCGGGACAACGCTTATCATCAGGGAACCGTGTGGCCTTGGTTAATCGGGGCGTATATAGAGGCAAATCTTAAACTTTACGGAAAACAGTTCTTGCCGGAGGCGAAAGAATTGTTGGAAGGATTTGAAGAAGATATGACACTTTACGGATTGTGTTCGATTGCTGAAGTGTATGATGGCGATCCTCCACATCATCCGAATGGAAGTATTTCCCAGGCATGGAGTGTCGGAGAGGTACTTAGAAGTATGAAATTGATAAGGAAATATGAAAATTAATCGAATTAGACCATTTCCGAATTTGCAAATTAATATATTATGAGCATAAGAGTATTGATGTTTGGGTGGGAATTTCCACCGCATATTGCAGGGGGCTTGGGAACGGCCAGTTACGGGTTGACGAAAGGCTTGGCGAAACATGGCGTCAAGGTGATGTTCGTCATGCCGAAGGCCGGAGGTGATGAGGATCAAAGCGTCGTGAAAATCATTAATGCGAGTGATGTCGAAATGATGAGCGAGTATTCAAACTTAGATGAATACTGGCAGAATGTAAACTTTATGGAGATCGGTTCGAATCTTGTTCCTTATCTGGACCCGGAAACTTTCGAAAGAACGGTAAAGGAGACTATCAAGACGGGCGAACATTCCGAGCATATCGTTTTCTGTAACAAGTTCCAATTTTCCGGTAAATACGGAACAAACCTGATGGAAGAAGTTGCCCGTTACGCCATGGTGGCAGGGACGATAGCGGCACAACAGGATTTTGATATTATCCATGCGCATGACTGGCTGACCTATTCGGCCGGGATTGTGGCGAAGAAAGTTTCGGGTAAACCGTTGGTGATCCATGTACATGCCACGGAATTTGACCGAAGTGGAGAGAATGTCAACCAGCAGGTGTATGATATAGAGAGGCGTGGAATGGAGGCTGCTGACCGGGTGATTACAGTGAGTAATCTGACACGAAATATCGTGATCAATCGTTACGGGATTAATCCGGATAAGGTAGTGACAGTTCATAATGCCGTAGATTTTCAAACACGTGAAGATGTTGAAGTTGATCGTGGCGTGAAAGAAAAGGTGGTCACTTTTTTGGGTAGAATTACTTTCCAGAAAGGACCGGAGTATTTTATCGAAGCGGCGAACAAGGTATTGAAACGTTACCCGAATGTCCGGTTTGTTATGGCCGGTAGCGGTGACTTGTTCAATCGCTCTGTTCGGCGTGTGGCACAATTGAAAATAGCCACGAAGTTTCACTTTACCGGGTTCTTACGAGGTGATGATGTTCAGAAGATGTTCTTGTATAGTGACGTGTACGTGATGCCTTCTGTGTCCGAACCTTTCGGAATTTCTCCATTGGAGGCGATGCGTGCGGGAGTTCCCACGATTATTTCCAAACAGTCCGGGGTCGCCGAGGTCTTGAAACATTCTATAAAAGTTGATTATTGGGATGTTGATGCATTGGCTGACGCTATATATGGTCTGTTAACTTATCCGGCTTTAGGTAAAATGGCCGGAGAAGAGGGATTGGACGAGGTGAACCAGTTGAAATGGGAGAATGCAGCGTTGAAAGTGGAGGAAGTGTACAAGGACGTATTGGGAGTTTAGAGTTTAAAATTTAAAATGTAAAATTATGAAAAAGACATTATGTTTTTATTTCCAGATACATCAACCCGTAAGATTAAGAAGGTATCGTTTTTTTGATATAGGTAAACGTCATGATTATTTTGATGAGTATGTGAATCGTTCCACCATACGGCGAATTACTGAAAAATGTTATTTGCCTATGAATCATTTGATCATGGATTTGATCAAGCGTTATGGAACGAATTTTAAAGTGAGTTTTTCTATTTCTGGTTCGGCATTGGAACAATTTGCTCTTCATGCCCCGGAGGTGATTGAAAGTTTCAAGGAATTGGCAAAGACCGGTAGCGTGGAGTTTTTGGCCGAGACGTACGCCCATTCTTTGGCATCCTTGTCTGATACCGATGAATTCGAGAGACAAGTACAGCGACATACAGCTAGAATGGAAGAGTTGTTCGGGCAGAAACCGGTGACTTTGCGAAATAGTTCGTTGATTTATTCCGATCAGATCGGGGAGCGAGTGGCTGCCATGGGATTTGAATCTATGCTGACTGATGGGGCAAAGCATGTGTTGGGGTGGAAGAGTCCGAATTTCGTTTACACGAACGTGATGAATCCCCGGTTGAAACTGTTGTTGAAAAATTCCCGGTTAAGCGACGACTTGACCCTGCGTTTTTCAGATCATAGCTGGCATGAATGGCCTCTCACGGCGGATAAATATGCCCGTTGGTTAAAAGATAGCACGCAAGATAGTGAGATCGTGAATTTGTTTATGAACTACGAGACGTTTGGTGAAAACCAATTGGCAGAGACCGGAATTTTCGAGTTTATGCGTTCTTTGCCCGAATATATATTCTCGACGACCGATTTTGAATTCCTGACCCCGAGTGAGGCGGTGAAAAAACATCAGCCGGTGGCTCCTTTACACGTGCCTTACCCGATTTCATGGGCGGATGAAGAAAAGGATATTACCGGGTGGTTGGGAAATGAATTACAAAATGAGGCTTTTGAAGAGCTATTCAAAATACAACCTAAAGTGGAAGCATTAAATGATCCGGAGCTGAACGAGGATTACTCTCGCTTGCAAGCTAGTGATCATTTCTATTATATGAGGACGAAACTGTTCTCTGATAACGACTATCATCGTTACGTTTCACCTTATGAAACACCGTATGAAGCATTCATAAATTATATGAATGTGTTGAGTGATTTTGTCGCACGTGTGGAAGATATGGAAAAAATACGTAATATTGTGGGCAATGAAATCACCGAAGAAGAGAAAAGTCCGGAAAAAAAGAAACGGACTCCTCGTGTAAAAAGTACGGAGAGTGCTGCGAAGGCGACGAAAAAGGTGAGTACTAAGGAGAAACAAGTGAAGTCAAAACATTAAAAATTAAATATGAGTAATTTGGAATTGAAAGATCCCGCCTATTTGTTCGAGGTAAGTTGGGAAGTATGTAATAAGGTTGGGGGAATTCACACGGTAATTTCAACAAAGGTGTTGAGTTTGGCTGGGGAATTCAAAAACAACCATATATTGATCGGCCCGGACGTGTGGCGGTATAATGAACCGAATCCGGAATTCACGGAGGATGCCCATTTGTTTAAATCGTGGCGGGTGAAAGCGGCACAGGAGGGATTGCGTATTAAGGTAGGGCGATGGAATGTAGCCGGTAACCCTGTGGCTATTTTGGTCGATTTTACCTCTTTTATTTCCCAGAAGGATCAGATATTGACTTCTTTCTGGGAGAAGTTTCAGGTGGATTCGTTAACCGGACAATGGGATTACATCGAACCCGTGTTATTCGGTTACACGGCGGGAAAAGTGATTGAGAGTTTTGTTCGTTACCATATATCTCCTCGTCGGCGTATTATTGCCCAGTTCCACGAGTGGATGACGGGAAGCGGTATGTTGTACCTGAAAAATGCCCTTCCACAAGTGGGATGTGTGTTCACCACTCATGCCACCGTGTTAGGACGTAGTATTGCCGGGAACGGCTTGCCTCTTTATGATCCGATGAAGGATTACAATCCGGTGGAAACGGCCCATCGTTTCGGCGTGGATTCCAAACAATCCCTGGAAAGTAAGGCGGCGGAATGGGCGGATTGTTTCACGACGGTCAGTGACATTACTGCGAAAGAATGTGAACATTTTTTGGGTAGGCAAGTGGATCTTGTCACCCCGAATGGTTTCGAGAACAGTTTCACCCCCAGCGAGGAGGATTATCCCGCCAAGCGTCAGCAAGGACGTGAAAAACTGTTGAAAGTGGCGCAGGCTTTATTGGGCCGGGCGGTTGCGGAAGATGCTTTAATCGTGGGTATCAGTGGACGTTACGAGTTTAAAAATAAGGGCTTGGACGTGTTTGTTGAAGCACTGGGACGTTTGAACCGGGATGTAGATAATAAACGGGATATTTTGGCGTTTATTCTGGTGCCGGCAGGACATAAGGGGGCAAATCTGGAATTACTGAATAATTTGGAACGTCCTTACCAGGCGATCGAAATCACACATCCTTACGTGACACATGAATTATCGGACCCGCAAAATGATCCGGTATTGCGTAAGATTGAGGAACAACAATTATCGAATCAACCGGGGGACCGGGTGAAGGTCTTTTTCTCTCCAAGCTATTTGAATGGTAATGACGGTGTGTTTAACATGCCTTATTATGATTTGCTTGTGGGAATGGATTTGACCGTTTTCCCCTCTTATTACGAGCCTTGGGGATACACTCCTTTGGAGAGTCTGGCATTTAAAGTTCCGACGATCACGACAACTTTGGCCGGTTTTGGCTTGTGGGTTGAGTCCTATTATAAAAAAGCACACCCGGGAATTGAGGTTATTGAACGGGATGACCGGAATAACGAAGAAGTGGTCGAGAAAATTGCCGATAAAATAAAAGCGATTGCCGGACTAAACAAAAAAGAGTACCAAGCTGTAGCCAAGAATGCCAAAGAGGTATCGAAGATTGCACTTTGGGAAAATTTGGTTTCATATTACAAGAAGGCTTATCAGATCGCAATAGATAAAGTAAACGGACGGGTGAATGAAATTCCGGTTGTGGAAGAGGAACAATGGTCATTCATAGAGAAAAAGACGGCAACAAATGTTCCGAACTGGATCAGCGTGATTATCCATCGTTCAATTCCGGTCAAATTGAGTGCCTTGGAAGAGTTGGCGAATAATTTGTGGTGGTGTTGGAACGAGGAGGCCGTTGATTTGTTTAAAAGCATCGATCCTTTGCAATGGATGTTGACACGGCATAACCCGATAGCGTTATTGGATAAGATTTCTTTGAATCGCTATAAAGAATTGGAGAATGATGAGGAGTTTGTTGCCCGTCTGGTAGCCGTGTACGCTAAATTCTCCCAATACATGGAGGAGAAAAAGCAAATGAATGATCCTTCCATTGCTTATTTTAGTATGGAGTACGGGTTACACGCTTCTCTGAAAATTTATTCGGGAGGTCTTGGCGTGTTGGCCGGAGATTACTTGAAAGAGGCTAGTGACAAAAAAACAAAGATCACGGGTATCGGCTTGTTGTATCGTTACGGTTATTTCACTCAAAAATTTTCTGCCGCAGGTAATCAAGAAGCTGAATATGAGGCTCAGGATTTCACGAAGATACCGGTATCTCCGGCTCGGGATACCGAAGGAAATTGGTTGACAATTAGTCTTGCATTCCCCGGACGAGAGGTATATGCCCGAATCTGGCAGGTAAATGTCGGACGGGTGGAATTGTATCTGTTGGATACGGATTTCGAAGATAACCAGGAAGGTGACAGGAGCATCACGCATTACTTGTATGGAGGAGATTGGGAAAATCGTTTGAAACAGGAAATTTTGCTGGGTATCGGGGGAATCCGGGCCTTGCGAAAATTGAATATCCAGGCGGATGTGTACCATTGTAATGAGGGACATGCGGCATTTACCGGGTTGGAAAGATTGCGGGAATACGTGGCGGAAGATCAACTTTCATTTGCCGAAGCCATGGAAGTTGTTCGGGCGTCTTCGCTTTTCACCACGCATACGCCGGTTCCGGCAGGACATGATTCATTTACAGAAAACCTGTTGAAAAATTACTTCTGGTTTGTGGCTGAACGTTTGAAAATCACGTGGGAACAGTTGCTTGGGTTAGGACGTGTAAATGCGAATGATCCGAACGAGAAATTCTCCATGAGTTTTCTGGCAGCGAACTTATCGCAGGAGGTGAACGGGGTTAGCTGGTTGCACGGGAAAGTCAGTCGGGATATATTCAAGAATTTATGGCCGGGATATATGCCGGAAGAGTTACACATCAGTTATGTAACCAATGGAGTGCATTACCCGACTTGGGCGGCTCCGGAATGGAAGAAAATACAGATGAGCGTGTTTGGTGAGAAATTCAAGACTCATCATTACGATAAAACGTGTTTTGAAGGAATCTACCAAATTCCGGATCAGATGATCAAAGAGGTTCGTATGGTTTTACGAAGTCGCTTGATCCGTCATATAAAACATCGTTTGGCTGACGAGAAGAGTACGGCTTATTTCACGCCGCGCCAAATCGTGGAGATTCAAGACACCTTGCGGGATGATATTCTGACCATAGGTTTTGCTCGTCGTTTCGCTACTTACAAACGGGCTCATTTGCTATTCAGTAATCTGGATCGTTTGAATGAGATCGTGAATAATCCGGATCGTCCGGTCCAGTTTATTTTCGCGGGGAAAGCTCACCCGGCAGATCAGGCCGGTCAGGATTTGATCAAGCGGATTGTGGAGATCTCCAAATACCCGCAGTTCTTGGGTAAGATATTGTTCCTCCCGAATTATGACATGGACTTGGCCCGTCACATGGTGCAAGGCGTGGACGTATGGATGAACACCCCGACTCGCCCGCAGGAGGCTTCTGGTACGAGTGGAGAGAAGGCCGCCATGAATGGTGTCATGCACTTCAGTGTGCTGGACGGTTGGTGGGTTGAAGGCTATCAAAAGGATGCCGGTTGGGCCTTGCCGATGGAAAGGACTTACGAGAATCAGGAATTCCAGAATGAATTGGATGCCGAGTTGATTTATAATATCATCGAATCGGAAATTGCCCCGGCATTTTATGAACGAGATGCGAATGGTTTATCCGATAAATGGGCAGGATACATCAAGAACACGATTGCTAAAGTGGCATCAAATTTCACGAGCAACCGGATGCTGACGGATTACGAGGACAAGTTCTATATACCGATGTCTCGCCGTTTCCACCGTTTGAGTGACAATCATTATGCTTTAGCTACCCGGATAGCAGAGTGGAAGAGAAAGGTTAGCCGGGAATGGGATTCCGTGCAGGTGGATGGTTTGATTCTTCCCGATAAATCGAAACAGATTATCTCTTTAGGTAGATCTTACCAAGGAAAAGTAGTACTTGATTTGGGTGAGTTATCGATTGATGACATCGGGGTAGAGTTGGTTGCGATGATGAAGAAAGAGGAGAAAATTGAAGTGTGTTTCACGCAGGAATTTGTACCTGTTTCTTTTGAGAACGGGAAGGCCATGTATTCCATCGAAGTAACTCCTGATGATCCCGGAATTTTCATGTTGGGACTGAGAATATTCCCGAAAAATATATTACTTCCTCACAGACAGGATTTTGCTTTGGTGAAATGGGTGTAGGATAGTATCGGGTATCTACTAAATAAAAATGCAGTTCCAAGTTCTATTTAGGACTTTGGAACTGCATTTTTTATTATTCTTTTTTTTATTTTGCTCGGTATTTATTGTCCCGGAGAATGGTCAATACTTTTTCTTTTACTTCTCCTTGGATGATAATTTCTCCATCCTTCACGGAACCACCCACGCCGCATTTGTTTTTTAATAGTTTCGCTAGTTCTTTCAAATCCTCTTCTGTCCCGACAAAACCTTGTACGAGAGTGACTGTTTTGCCTTTGCGTTGTTTGGAATCAAGGGTCACTCGTAGGTTCTGTTCTTCCGGAGCTAGGGTTTCCTGCTCTTCTTCTTGATTGTATTCGTATTGATAATTCGGGTTTGTGGAGTAAACCACGTTAATCCGTTCTTTTTTATCGTTTTTATTGCCCATAGTCTCTGTGTAATTTGTTTTCGGGAACAAAAATAGCAATATTACTTGGATTGTCATGAATTGACCTGAGTTTTCCGATACACCAGTTTCTGTGAAATTGCTTAACTTTGTGTTATCAGTTTAGGGCGAGTTCGGTGGGAGATAAGGGATGATAAACGAGAGACAGACGTGTTCCCTTCGTTTCATAGCCGTTTAGGAATCGACTTTGTTATGTGGGGGATATGTCAATGTGATTTTTGGGGTGTCTAATCTCTTGCTTACGATTAATTTCTCTTGCCATTAATAGAAATAAAATTGAAAATTGAAAGTTGAAAATTGAAAATGAATTGGTTGTTTTTTTAACCGTGTTCGTTATCTTTGCGGCTTGAAATCGAAAACGATAGCGGGGTTGAAATAAATAGAATAGATTAACCTATAGACTATGAATAAAATTTTAAGTAAGACTTATTTTTCAGAAAAAGTTGTAAAGCTGGAAGTTGAGGCTCCATTGATAGCAAAGGCCCGTAAACCGGGTAATTTCGTGATTGTACGTGTGGGAGAGAAGGGCGAGCGGATGCCGTTGACTATTGCTGATGCTAATTTGGAAAGAGGAAGTATTACATTGGTGGTACAAGTGATGGGAGTGTCTTCCCGGAAATTGTGCGCTTTGGAAGTGGGGGATTATATCACGGATTTGGTAGGTCCCCTCGGAAAACCGACTCATATTGAGAAGGTAGGAACCGTGTTGGCTTGCGGTGGTGGTGTTGGCGTGGCTCCTCTATTGCCTATCGTGCGAGCTTTCAAGGAGGCTGGAAACAGAGTGGTTTCAGTAATTGCCGGACGTAATAAGGAGCTGGTGATTCTGGAAGATGAAATACGGGCTTCTTCGGATGAAGTGATTATCATGACAGATGACGGGAGCTATGGAAAAAAAGGTCTGATCACGGAGGGAATGGAAGAAGTGATCAAGCGGGAGAAAGTGGATTTGGCCGTAACTATCGGACCAGCAATCATGATGAAGTTCTGCGAGAAACTGACTCGTAAATATGATATCCCGACAGTGGCTAGTTTGAATGCGCTGATGGTGGATGGAACCGGAATGTGTGGAGCTTGCCGGGTAACTGTGGGGGGAAAGACCCGTTTTACTTGCGTTGACGGACCGGAGTTTGATGCACACTTGATTGATTTTGACGAGATATTGTCCCGGTTAGGTGGATTCAAAGATGCAGAGGTCGCCAAACTGCATGATGTTGAGGTAAAACAAGAGAATGCGGAACATTCTCATGGCGTGAGTGACCGGAACGAACCTTGGCGTCAGGAATTGCGTCAGAAGGTAGCAGGGAAGGATCGTACTTCTATTGAACGTGTTCATATGCCTGAAACCGCACCGGAAGAACGTATCAAGAGCCAACGTATCGAGGTGAATCAAGGATTGACAGCCGATATGGCTATGCGGGAGGCTACTCGTTGTATGGATTGCGTAACCCCGACTTGTATGGAAGGTTGTCCCGTGGGTATTGATATTCCTGGATTCGTGAAAAATATTGAGAGAGGGGAATTTTTGCAGGCGGCAGCCGTGCTGAAACGCACGAGTGCTTTGCCGGCAGTTTGCGGTCGAGTTTGTCCTCAAGAAAAACAATGTGAATCCAAGTGTTTTTATCTGCAGAAATTAAAGAAACCGTCGGTTGCTATCGGTTATCTGGAACGTTTTGCATCGGATTTCGAGAGAGAATCCGGACATATTGCCGTGCCGGAAGTCGCTCATGCCAATGGAATAAAAGTTGCCGTTATCGGTTCCGGACCTTCCGGATTGTCGTGTGCGGGAGACTTGGCAAAATTGGGTTATGATGTAACCGTGTTCGAGGCGTTACACGAAATCGGTGGTGTGTTAAAATACGGTATTCCTGAATTCCGTTTGCCGAATAGCGTGGTAGACGTGGAGATTGATAATCTGAAGAAGATCGGTGTGAAATTCGTTACCAAATTTATCGTGGGAATGACGGATTCCGTGGAGGATTTGAAGGCGGAGGGCTTCAAGGCTTTCTACGTGGCTTCGGGTGCCGGACTTCCCCGGTTTATGAATATTCCCGGAGAAAACTATAATGGTATTCTTTCTTCCAACGAGTACTTGACCCGGGTAAATCTGATGGGTGCCGATAGTGAGGATTCCGATACTCCGGTATACCGCGGCAAGAACGTGGTCGTCGTGGGAGGTGGTAACACGGCGATGGATTCCGTGCGTACGGCAAAACGTTTGGGTGCGGAACGAGCCATGATCGTTTATCGTCGGAGCGAGGAGGAAATGCCTGCCCGGTTGGAAGAGGTAAAACACGCTAAAGAAGAAGGGTGCGAGTTTATCACGTTGACGAATCCGGTGGAATATATTGCTGATGAACGAGGACGTGTAAAACAAGTTCGGGTTCAGAAAATGGCTTTAGGTGAACCGGATGCCAGCGGACGCCGTAGTCCTGTGCCGGTGGAAGGTTCCGAGTACACGATCGATGCAGACGTGGTAGTGGTAGCCGTGGGAGTTTCTCCTAACCCGATTGTTCCGAATTCTGTGAAAGGATTGGAAATTTCACGTAAGGGTACAATCGTGGTGAACGACGAAACTATGCAGTCAAACTTGTCAGAGTTCTTTGCCGGAGGAGATATTGTGAGAGGTGGAGCAACTGTAATTTTGGCTATGGGTGACGGTCGTCGGGCTGCTAAACACATTGACGAGATGTTTAAAGCGAATTGAAATAAAATTTATTGTTATGTATGAAAGAACTGCTCAATTCTGCATTGGGCAGTTCTTTTTTTGGACAGCCCCTTTGTTTATCATACGATAGTTCTTTGTCAAAAAATACACGAATAAATTCTTGGCAAATTGTTATTGTTTTATTATTTTTAATGTAATTATTAATTTAAAACAGGGCGATATGAAAAAGGTGTTTTTTTAATTTGTGTACTATCCTTTGTGTTGACAGGGTTCAAGCAACAGGAAGACTTTGTGGAACAAAGTAATGCGGAAATGCTTGGAAGTGTCTCTGCTGTAGGGCGAGAGGCTGTGATAGTGCAACCGCTTGAGGATGTAGTGGTTCGTGAAGGAAAAATAGCTACATTTCTTGCTCAAATTGCACCATCAAATCTTTCGATAGAATGGTATCATAATGGTGTGCCGATTTTGCCCAATGAGCAGATTAAAATTTATCGAGATGGAGGATGCTCAACTTTAGTAATAAATAAAGTCAAATTAGAAGATGCCGGGTTATACACGATAAGAATATGTAATACTGAGGTTAGATCTGCAGCAAAGTTGATTGTCACGGAATAAATAAGGAAAAGATAATAATATTTATTTATGCCGTTAGTCGATATAAATCACGTCAAAATACATGATAAGGTATTTTTAGCGTGCATTTGTATATTTTTTCATCTATTTTTCGCAAGAAAAATTTGTACATTGGAATTAAATGTTGATAATTAAAGAGTGAGTGTTATGAATAGTAATTATATTTTCACCGAAATGTCATACGAGTACAAGTGTTCTTGCCGGAATGTGATTTTTGGGATATTTGTTTTTCTTGGGATCATGGGGATTACCCTTTACGTGTTTACGCCACTATCCGGTTTAGGCTCCGCTGAAAGTATCGAGCAACTGTTTCAGAGGCCGGCGATGGATTGGTTTTCCCGGTCACTATCCTCTTCCATTCCCTTCAAATGTGCTTACTTGTTCAACATTCTGCAACTGTTTTTCGTGGTGGCTCTCGTGATCAACGACACGAGACGGTCCCGTTTGGACTCCACGGAGGCTTTGAACGTTCATGCCCAGGGAAATTCAGAGATCACTACGGGGAATGTCACCGGTAAAATCCTAGCCTTCATGGTAGCCAACGTGTCGATTCTCGCCTTTTGTTACCTCTTGAACCTTCTTTTCTATCCCGAGGTGTTAAACGCCGGGTATTACCTCTTTTACTGGTTGACACTGAATTTCCCGACCACTGTTTTCTGTGTTAGTCTTTCTACCTGCGTGATGAGGTTATCGAAGAATCAAGGGGTGAGTGTGATTTTTCTTGCGGTGATTCTCGGTGTGTTAACTCTCCCCGGTTCCGTTTGGTTAAACGGGGTACTTGATCCCCTAGCTACAAACATTCCCAACATGTTTTCTGACTTCACGGGACACGTGAATCCCGGGAGTTACTTGATACAACGGGTGTTCATTTTGTTCTTCGGGATCGGGTTGGCCATTCTGGCTGTGATCCTATACCCCAGGATTCACAATAACCCGCGGGCACCATTCCGGTTACTTTGCGTAGCCTTGCTTCCCTTGCTCGTTGCCGGCAGTGTGGCCGTTGTGTACTCCCGCAATATTCAAACAGTTTTTCAAAAGCGGGAAGTTTTCCGTGGTGCATACGCAAAACATGATCGGGAGAAGCCACTCAAGATTGTTGCGAATCATCTCCAAGTGAAAGAAACCAAGAACGGTGGTATTTCCGTGGAGAGCAGGATGACGGTCGAGAATAGGGATAGTGTTGTCCTCCCGTTGGTATTTTACTTGAATCCCGGTCTTGTCGTTTCCTCGATCACCGCAGACGGGGAAACGGTCTCTTTTCGACGAGATCAACAGGTGATTCTCGTGGACGAAACTGTGTCTCCCGGCAAGAGGAGAGAGATCGTCGTGGAATACGAGGGGAAAATAGATATTAGTTTTTGCTTCCTAGATACCCCGGAAGAGAAATACTCTTCTCCGGAAGTGAACACGATCGGTATTTATCGCTTCGGTTATTCCCCCGCTTTCTGCGAAAAGGAATACAAACTGCTTACTCCGGAATGTGCCTGGTACCCGGTCAGTGTGCCTCTTTACCATTCATTGGGTTTTCGGGAAAAGATGTTCACCCGCTACACGTTGGAGGTGGAACACGATCCGGATCTTGTGGCAATATCCCAGGGAAAAGCGGATAGGGGAGTTGCAGGGATGACGAGGTTTAGTTTCGATCATAGCATGCCCGGGATCAGTCTCTGTATCGGCAATTACAAGAGGCGGGAGATGTTGATTCGTAGAGACACGGTAGGGATAAGATTTGAGGGTACAACCATTAAGGCTGTGGAAGACGACCACCCGGTGAGCGTGGAACTTTTTTACTTGCCCGAACACGAGTTCATGCTGGATGGTTATGATGTGTTTTCCATGTGGGAGTTGCTAAAAGTTATTGCTGAAGTTAAGAATTCGGTAAACTTTTATAGTGATTATTTGAATTATGGATATAAACGGCTTGAGAATAAAATCGCTTATGATCCCACGTTACAATACCCTTACAGCTGGCTTTCCCTCGTGGAAGTCCCTTGTAATTTTCACGTGTTTGTGGGAAGGTCGTTACAGACAGGAGAGCGTGTGCAGGGAGGGATGGTGTTCCTGCCGGAAAAGAGATACTCGGTAGACGAGTCTTCCTATTCTGATGAGGACAAGGAAAAAGAAGCCCGTGTGCGCTTGGTTCATGACTTAGGCTTGTTCTTGAAGGGTAGTTGCGACCTAACGCCGAGTTGCGTGGGGAGCACGAGTTTTTTCCATTCTAACGAGTTTCCTTTGATAAACGACGTGTTGATGTCGATCTTTAGTTCCCCGTATACTATTGGGATGGTGGGAGAGAATGATGAGTATTTTATTGCGGATTACTTGAAAGATCACAGTTTAGAGGATGCTTTGCGAGATCCCTCTCTCTCCCCGGGATTGCTTGATAAAATCATCCGTAAAAAAAGTGATGAGTTGTTAGCCCTTATAGACATTCGAATTGGAATGAACGAATTTATGACGGCTTACCACGATTTTCTCAAACGACACCTTTTTGAGGAGAAAAAAATTGAAGAGTTTTCCCGGGAGCTCTTCGCTCGTTTCGGTGTTGAGTTAGATACCATCATCGAGAGCTGGTTCCGGACTAACCGGTTACCCCTTTTTCAGGTTACCGGGAATGTCATTATCCTCGAGGATGGTAAGATGTTCGATTTCAAGGTGTTTAATCGGGGGGAAGTTCCGGGTATTATTACGTTGAGCCGGGATGATCCGGGATGGATCATCCCCCCGGGAGAGGGACGAAGTATAAGAACGTGCGTGGAAAACGCTGGCGTCAGTGTAAATACAGTATTGGCTTTAAACGTTCCTTCTATGATAGATCTACCGTACAAAAGAGGGAGCGCTGAAACTGACACCACCACGTGGTTTTTGTCCATTGATACCTCGTCGTTCCCGACGAATGATAGGGAAATTATCGTGGATAACGAAGATCCGGGATTCTCGATCCGAGAAATAAGAAAGTTTGACTTTGCTTCCTTGTTCGGGAAAATCGAGATTCGGGCTAAATGTTACAGTTCTGCTCCTGCCAATCACTGGGGGCTAATCATTAGAAGAGGGTATCAGGGTTTTCCTGTGAAAGGGGCATATTTCAAAAAAGCGGGTAAGGGGAACCAGAAAGTGTGTTGGGAAACCTGTTTGCCTGAAGAGGGGAAGTACGAGGTGTTCTGCTACCTGCCTTATGATAATAGAAGTATTGATTTGTCCTTGGGACCTTATTTTTCAAGAAAGTACCATTACACCGTGTTCGATGGGAAGGAGGAACATGAGGTTGTTCTTTCGTTGGATAAGGACGATTGGAGGTGGATGTCTTTAGGGGTTTTCGATTTCCACGGGGTGGCACGGGTGACTTTGAGTGATAAAGATCGAGAACGTGATTCCTCCAACGAAAAATTTGGACCGCAAGAAATTGTGGCCGATGCCATGAAATGGGTTAAAATCCAGGAATAATAACCTCAAATAGGTACAAAGTTTCGTTATCTTAGTCTCTGGATATTCTTTGGGAATGTCCTTGAGATAATAAAAGGGGCTGTTCCCCCAAAAAAAGTGAAGTGCACCCCCAAAGTTTTTTGTCTAACTTTCGGGGTGCATATTATTTTTAGACACCTTCGTTTTTTATATCCATTGAAATTAACAAATTTCATCTAGCTTATCTGCCATAGCATAAGCGATGTTGCGACACATTTCGAAATCTTCGTCTTTCGGACAACCGCAAGCCTCACAAGAAGGAGCAACCACTTCCCATTTGATTTTTTCTGCAAATTGCTTGAAACGGGGCATTGCACCGCCAGCCCATGCTTTTCCGCCAAAGAAGGCAACCACGTGATTCTTCACGCCCATGTGTTCCAATTCGAACAATAGGGTTTCCATGGTTGGGAAGGCGTTACCGTTGTAAGCACAACTTCCGAGAATAACTCCCTTGTAACGGAAAATATCGTTGATGATGTATGACGGGTGAGTTTTGGATGCATCGTGAATACGAATTTTTTTGATTCCTTTTTCAGCAAGGAAGCGTGCGATAATATCTGCCATCTTCTCCGTATTTCCGTACATGGAACTGAACACGATCACGACCCCCTTGTCTGTGTCGTACTTGCTCCACTTGTCATATTTGGCCACGATGTCGGCAATGTGGGAGCGACGAATCGGTCCGTGGGTTGCGCATACCATTTTGATCGGAAGACTACCGAGTTTTTTCAGTGCGGTTTGGGCTGGTTGACCGTATTTCCCAACAATGTTGGAATAATAACGGCTGATTTCCTCTTCCAGGTAATCTAAGTCTAACTCGTCATCAAAGATACCTCCATCAAGCGTTCCGAATGCTCCGAAAATGTCTCCGCTGAACAGGATGCCTTCGGTTGATTCGAAAGTAACCATCGTTTCCGGCCAGTGAAGCATCGGGGCCATGTAGAAGTTCAATTTATGTTTTCCAAGGTCGAGAGAATCGCCTTCCTTTACTTCCATCAAGTTTTCACAAACTCCGTAAAAGTTTTTCAACATGGGGAAGGTCTTGGCGTTACCGATAATTTTTACGTCCGGGTAGTGGCACAATAAAGCTTTGATGGCTCCGGTGTGATCAGGTTCCATGTGATTAACCACGAGATAATCCACTTTCCGACCGTTTAGTAACTGTTCAATGTTCTCCACGTAGTCATCCATTTTGCTTTTTTCGATCGTGTCTATGACTACTACTTTTTCGTCCACAATGATGTAAGAATTATAAGCAACACCTTTGGGGATAGGCCAGTAATTTTCGAAGATATGCGTTCTTCTGTCATTGACTCCAATCCAATAAATGTCTTTCTTAATTTCTCTCGCTAAATTCATATCGATTATAATTTTATGTATTTCTTTTTCGCTTTCGCGAAATTATGAAAAAAAGGCCGTTAATCAGATGGATCAACGGCCTTTTTTTATAGTTTTTCTCTAACTCTCGATAGAGTGGATTTATTTGATTCCAAGTTTTTTGCGAATGTCCTTCGGGATGGCATTCTTGTGAACGATGATGTTCATCGTTTTGTATTTCATGAAAGGTTCGGATGCGTAGAAGTATCCACCGAATTTGTTATATTGATTCCAAGAGTTTTTCACGATGTAGTAAACCGTTCCGTTTTGATCTTTTGCTTTACCGATCACGTGCATACCATGGTCATCAGTGGTTAAGTAGTTGTCGAACTCTTGTTGTCTCATTTCTTGAGTGATTTCTTTTTCAGGAGCCGGCCCTTGTTTGAATGCATCAGGAGTTTGGTTCCCTTTAGGCATTGCTTCCCATTTAGCAATTTCTGCACCGCTCATTTCTTTCGTGTCTGTTGTCGGAACCACGGCAACTCCGGGGCGAGAGGTTTGGAAACCTCTTTCACTCACGTCAGAGGCCCAAGCAAAAGTGTACCCGTTGTCAATAGCGTTACTCATAACTTGTGCCAGTTCATCTATAGGCAAGTTGTAAGACATTCCCCATAACCAGTTGTCCGGTACTTCGATAGCGAATTGAGAATAGAACGGGTGGTGAGTGAACGAGGTCAAGCTCACGTAATCATCCATGTTTAACCCAACTACTTCGTCAGCAAAAGTTCTCGGGGTATATTCTTTACCTTTGTACTCGAACTTTTCTGGTTCTTCTCCAAGATAAGCATCTAGGATACCGTCAAATCCTTTTTTCCAAGCGGTACTTAATTTCTTGTTCGAATTTTTGATAACTGCGTTGACGTAACCTGCCAACACGTCATCGATTTCCCCGAAAGCGTGGTTGGCTTCACCGTAGTTTAATCCCTTGTAAACGTCCATCGGAACGATACCGTAATTTTTGATCACGTGCATCACGTCGCAGAAAGCTCCACCAACGGCAAAGTTCATGTTCCCGTGCAGACGAACGAATTTGGTTGCTTTGTCACTATAAGCGTGTCTTACGATATACATGGCTGAAAGGTCAATCGGTTCTTTGCCCATACGGATCATTTCTGATTCAAAGAATGAAATTCCTGACCATGACCAGCAGGTACCTGCACGAGCTTGATCCTTTACTGAAGTTGCCGGTAATCTCTTAATATCAGTGAATTGGTAACCTTTTGGTTGATTGTTTTGAATATCCTGAGCATTAGTTAAGAAAGATAGCCCAAAGATGAGTGCGAACATTAAAGATGTAATTTTTCTCATTTTTTTGAAACTTCGGTTTATAGATTAATATAATAAACGCATCATTTCAGGGGAAAGTCCGACAATTACATTTTTGTTTACCGTCAAAGATACTATTTTATTGGAAATGTCATGAAAATGACACGAGTATTAAGAAAATTTTAAGAACTTCATTTACTCGAAAACTTCCCGTTCTACTTTTCCCCATAAGTTGACCTTGGAGAAAAATTTGTATTTCCGGTTGCAAATCCAAAGGAAAATGATCCCGCAGACGAGCATCACTACGGTGTCCATGTGGGAAGCCGTGGGAGCCATGTCTTTGAATAGGGCGTGTGTTTGTAAGGCAGAAGCATCGTGTGTCACGACGAGGGAAGAAATGACGTTGTTGGCTAAATGTAATCCCAAGGCCAATTCCAGCCCGTCATCCCAGATGGCTACTAATCCGAGGAGTAAACCCATCAAGATGTATTGCGGCATAGCGACCCAGAAGCCGAAGCGATCCACTTCTGGGTTAGATCCGTGGAGCAATCCGAAGGCGAAACCGGTAAGCAATAAAGCTACCCATCTGTATTTGAAAAGCAGGATACTGCCTTGCATTAGATAGCCCCGGAAAATGAATTCTTCGAAGGCTACTTGGAAGGGAATAAAGATTAGGATGACGATGCACATCATGATGAAATTGAACGGCTGGAATTGGAATACAAGATTGGAGGTGTCTCCGAATCCGTATTGCGCCCCCAGTAGGATAACCGTCAAAAGTCCCCATATGGCGGCTCCGAAAAATACCCGCTTTATGTCAAAGTGATCCCTACCCGTGAGTATGTCTGTCGGTTTCTTGTGATGAAAATACTTCACGCATAATAAAAGAGCGATGACACCCCCGGCAAAGGTGAATAGCATGAGTGCCAAGCCTAGATTCGTGTTCGTGACAGCCAGAATATTATTTGTTCCACCACTTAATATTTCAGGATTCATGATGATACTGTAAACAGCTAGCGGAATTGACGCTACTTGAACTGCGGCAAACACGATGATGAGCGTGAGAATGTAAAAATACCATTTGTTGTTACCTCTGTATGATTTCTCTAAAAACATGATCTTGTTAATTTTAAATTGTAAATTTTAGATTCCAACCTCACGAGGCTGGCGTTTTTAAATTCAACATTGCTAAAATCGTTCGTCTACGGTTTTAAGAATATGTTCCAAGCTATACTCGTCGGGAATAAGCACCTGACGGGCTTTACTACCCTCGAACGGTCCCACGATGCCTGCCGCTTCCAGTTGGTCGATGATTCTTCCTGCCCGGTTGTAGCCGATGGAGAAACGTCGCTGGATGGCGAGTCTGAAAAGGCAAAAAGGACCGGCTTATGTCAGCCGGTCCTTTTTTATGTAAGAACGTAATCCGTTGTTTTCTGGTTTAGGGAATGGAGGGAAAAGCGTGGGGGAACTCCCCCTTTCTTCAGAAACGTTTTCCCTCCCTTCCCCAATTGCTTTTACTTCTTTTCAAACACGAGCGGGAGGACGTCGTCGATGCTGTCCACGGTGTGGACGACGATCTTGCGGCGGAGCTCCTGTGGGATTTCTTCCAGATCCTTCTGGTTCTTGGCGGGCAGTATGACGTGGCCGATGCCGCGCGCAACCCCGGCGAGCACCTTTTCCTTGATGCCGCCCACGGGAAGGACGCGCCCGCGCAGGGTGATTTCGCCCGTCATGCAGATGTCGCCGCGCACGGTCTTGCCGGTCAGCGCGGAGATGAGCGCCGTCACCAGCGTGACGCCAGCCGAGGGGCCATCCTTGGGAGTGGCCCCGGCGGGCACATGGATATGGATGTCCGTGTGCTCGGCGAAGTCGGGCGCAATGCCGAGCTCGTCGGCCTTGGCGCGGGCATAGGTCAATGCGGCTTGCGCGCTTTCCTTCATTACGTCCCCAAGCTGGCCCGTCAGCGTGGTTCCGGGCGGCCGCTTTGTCTTTTATTTTTTCCCGCCGCGCGAGGCGCGCTGCACGGCGAACTCGTGCGAGAGCGCGGCGAGGCCGAGGGCCTCGCCGGTGATGAGCTTGCGTTCGGCTTCGTCGTCGATAAAGATCGGCGCGCCGAGGAGCCGGGGAAGCCCGGCTGCCGTCACACGGAATGGAGGCTTGCTTCCTTCCGCTTTCCGCCGTGCGATCTTGCGGCAGACGGTCCCGATTTCGCGCTCAAGGTTACGCAGGCCCGCCTCACGGGTGTACTCGCGGATGATGCGGTTCATCGCCGCATCGGGCAAGGTCAGTTCGCGGTCCTTCAACCCGTTTTCGTGCATTTCCTTGGGCAGGATGTACTTGCGGGCAATGGCCAGCTTTTCCTGTTGCGTATAGCCGGGCAGGGAAATGATCTCCAGACGGTCGCGGAGCGGGCCGGGGATGTTCTCCAGATGGTTCGCCGTGCAGATGAACAGCACCTTGGAGAGATCGAACGGTACGTTCAGATAATGATCGCTGAAGTTGAAGTTCTGTTCCGGATCCAGCGCTTCTAGGAGAGCCGAAGAAGGATCGCCCCGGAAGTCGTTGCCGAGCTTGTCGATTTCATCAAGGATGATGACCGGGTTGCGGGTCCCGGCCTGCTTCATCGCCTGAATGATGCGGCCCGGCATGGCTCCGATGTACGTGCGCCGATGCCCGCGGATTTCTGCCTCGTCGCGCATTCCGCCGAGGGAGATGCGCTGGAACTTGCGCCCCAATGCCCTTGCGATGGAGCGGCCGAGCGAGGTCTTGCCCACGCCGGGAGGGCCCGCAAAGCAGAGGATGGGCCCCTTGGAGTCGGGATTGAGCTTGCGGACGCTGAGGTATTCAAGGATGCGGTCCTTGATCTTGGTCAGCCCGTAGTGATCCTCGTCCAGCACGTCTTTGGCCTTGACGATATCAAGCTGATCCTTGGACATCTTTTTCCACGGCAATTCCGCCAACCAGTCGAGATAGGTGCGTACGACGCTGGCTTCCGCCGAGTCGCCGTGCATCGTGGCGAGCCGCTTGAGCTGCTTGTCGGCTTCTTTGCGCACGTCGGCGGG
>OODJ01000098.1_pt1 | contig 100997 bp, 76 predicted proteins | sample 1671611 | NCBI WGS metagenome assembly OODJ01 (sample SAMN06348174, study PRJEB24527) | human gut metagenome | biome: human gut; feature: ankylosing spondylitis patient; material: feces | host: Homo sapiens | place: China | collected 2015-10 | reverse complement strand
CAGTCAATAAGGGTTATAGGTTACCTTTATCAACCTAAATACATTATATAAGGAGTAACTAAAATGCGTATTGTAATAGCTGGTGCAGGCAAGCTTGGCTTTAGTATTGCACAGCTTTTAGCTGAAGATCAGTTTGATGTAGTAGTTGTAGAAATAGACCCCAAGCGCAAGGACGTCATCCAAAATACTTTGGACGTACTGGCGATTGAAGGCAACTCCTGCAGCCCTATGACCTTTGCTGATCCTGATATCAGTGCCTCCGATGTGCTTATCGCCTGCACAGATAGTGATGAAGTAAATATGGTAACTTGCCTGATGGCCAAAAATCATGGCATCAAGCATACCGTTGCCCGTATCCGCAATGTGGATTATGCTATCCATTCACCGGAAATGCTTAAGGATGATATGAAAATTGACCTCGTAATCAACCCTGAGCGTATTACCGCAGGTGAAATCGACCATATCCTGATGACACCATCTGCCTTGAACGTAGATGATTTTGCTGACGGCAAGGTGCGTATGTTCGAAGCTAAGGTGAAGGAGAATTCGCCTATAGTTAATATCCCGCTGAAGGATTTGAATATTCCTAAGGATATCCTGATGGCCATGGTTTTCAGACGTCATCAGATGATAATTCCTCATGGTAATGATTACGTAATTCCGGGCGATAACGTTTACTTCGTAGGCAAGCATGAAGCAATCCGTGAGTTTGAAAATTCCTTCTCCAATACTTATGAAAAGCTGGAGAAGGTTCTCATCATCGGTGCAGGCCGCACAGGTCGCTTTTTGGCTCCCATGTTGGAAAAGCAGGGCATTCAGGTAAAGGTTATCGAAAAGGATAAGGACCGTTGCCAGCTTTTAGCTGCTAAGCTGAAGCGAGGTTTGGTTTTGTGCGGTGACGGTACCGATATTGACCTTCTGATTGAAGAGGGCGTTTCGGAAGCAGACGTTGTTATCTGCCTGACCGAAGATGATAAGCTGAACCTTTTGCTGGCACAGCTGGCCAAGCATCTGGGCGCACGTAAGACCATCGTGCGTGTTGCACGTAACGAATATATCGAGCTGATGGAAAAAGTTGGCGTAGACATCGTACTGTCTTCGCGTCTTTTGAGTGCAGGCGAAGTGCTGCGGTTCGTCCGCAAGGGTGGTATTGTATCCGTATCACTGTTGGAGGGCGCACAGGCCGAGGCTTTGGAAATCATCGTCGGCGAAAACAGCGATGTAGACGGTGTGGCAGTGCGTGATATGAACCTGCCGCCGGAATGCTTGCTGTGTGCTATTGTGCGTGGTAATGAAGCCTATATTCCTAATGGTAATACTGTCCTGCATGCTAATGACCGCGTAATTCTCTTTATCAAAAGTGAATTTTCCAAGACTACAGTACCGTTATTTGAAGGCCGGGGCGCTTAACTATGGATTCAAGGCTTGTTAACCGTTTATTAGCCAAGCTGACAATAGCATTTTCCAGTGTATTGCTTGTACCGCTGATTGCTGCGTTATTTGCAGATAGGGAGCATATATGGATTTTTATGTTTACGCTGATTACAACGAGCACTATCGCTTCGCTTTTTAACCTCTTTGGCAGCAGAAGACCGCGTCAGCGCCTGCGTGTGCGTGAAGCCATTGCGGTCGTAGGCTGCGGCTGGCTGTTGGTCTGCCTGATGGGTGCGCTGCCGTATTTGTTTTTAAATCCGGCGGATCCGATTGCGGCGGTTTTTGAAAGTGTTTCCGGTTTTTCTACTACCGGTGTAACTACTGCACTTTCTTTTAACGATTTTCCGCCCAGTATTCGCGTCTGGCGCTGCTTAACGCACTGGACCGGCGGTATCGGCGTTATTATGCTGTTTATTATCATCATGCCGCAGATGAACAGCGGTACAAGCTACCTGTTCAACGCAGAGCTTCCTGGTGGTACGGCTGAACGTACTTTGCCGAAAATCAAGGAATCTGCTATGATGATTCTCTTAATCTATGTTATTTTAACAGCAGTGGAGGTTGCCTTACTGCTGCTTGCAGGTTTGCCGATATTTCAGGCGCTGAACCTGGCGTTGGCAACTATGGCGACAGGCGGCTTTTCATATTATCACGATAGCCTGATTTCCTTTAGGTCTGTTTATGTTGAGATTATTGCTATTGTTTTTATGCTGATTGCCAGCATGAACTTTTCTTTGTATTATAAAATCTGGCGTGGCGATTGGGCGTCCGTGCGTCAGGACAGCGAACACAGATATTATCTGCTGATACTCACAACAGCGGCTGCACTTATCTGTGGTAATCTGTATTTTTCCGGTTATATGGATTTTAACGGCGCTCTTCGTCACAGTGTTTTCCAGGCTGTGTCTATCGGTAGTACGACGGGCTATGCGTCGGATGACTATAATAACTGGCCCAGCTTCAGCCGCAGCGTTTTGCTGATGCTGATGTTCATCGGCGGCTGCAGCGGTTCTACCGCAGGCGGCATCAAGATTACACGTCTGATTATCCTGCTTAAGGCAGGCTGGGCAGAGCTGTTGCGTACTCTGCACCCGCGCATCGTTTATTCCATCAGAATGGGTGAGCGAGAAATCAACCCGATTATCATCGGCAATATTACGCGTTTCTTCTTCCTGTATATTTTGGTGTTTATTGTGCTGACTATCCTGATTTCCCTGTCGGGGATACCGATAATGGAATCAATGGGCTTGATTGCTGCCTGTATGAGCAGTGTAGGTCCGGCCTTCGGCATTGTAGGCCCGACATCTACCTATAATTGCCTTTCCGATTGGGCACGTTTCATCAGCATTTGGGCGATGATTTTGGGACGTCTGGAAATTTTTACGCTGCTGGTTATCATGCGCCCGGATTTTTGGCGCGATAAGCAGAACTGGTAACGGCAGGAGGTATAAAAGATGAATGCAAAGGTTATAATATATCTCCTGGGAAGAATTTCTACCGGTTTGGCAATTGCTCAGCTGCTGCCGCTTTTGATGTCTGTTGTTTACGGCGAATATGCTACCTCCAGAACCTTTATCTTTTCCATAGCGGTAGCTGTTATTTTGGCCGGAATCTTTGATTACTATGGTGACGGTAGAGGAGCACGTAATTTATCCGTGCGCGAGGGTATCGGCACGGTATTCTTTTCGTGGCTTTTGGCTGCTGCCCTGGGTGCGTTGCCATATTGCTTTGACGGCATTTTGAATCCCGCCGCTGCTTACTTTGAAAGTATGTCCGGACTGACCACTACCGGCGCAACAGCAATTGCCAATCTTGATATAGTATCGCGCAGCTTGCTTTTGTGGCGTACGCTGACGCACTGGATTGGCGGTATCGGCATCATCGTGCTGTTCGTTGCGCTCCTGCCGCAGATTGCCGGCGGTGCTGTGTATCTTTTTAATGCGGAGGTCAGCGGCTTTTCCAACAGCCGTATTCTGCCGCGTATTCGTACAACTGCAGTAGCGTTGTTCTATATCTATCTGCTGTTTACGATTATTCTTACCGGTATGCTGGCAATTTTGGGCATGAGCACCTATGATGCTGTCAACCATGCCTGCTCTGCGATTGCTACCGGCGGTTTTTCTACCTATAATGATAGCATTGCGCATTTTCACAGTGCGGGTATTGAGATTGTTACCGGTCTGTTCATGATTTTGGCGGCAGGTAACTTTGCCTTGTACTATCAGGTTACGCAAATCGGCCTGAAGGTTTTGTGGCATGACCTGGAGTTTAAAAGCTACATTGTGTTGCTGACTATTTTCACTGTTTTAATCAGCATCAACATTATTATGGTGAATGGCTACAGTGTGGCAGACGGCGTACGTGAAGCCTTCTTCCAGGTGGCTTCCTTTGGCAGTACTACGGGCTATGTTTCGGCGGACTATGACCAGTGGCCGTCTTTCTCTAAGCTGATGTTGGCTGTAACCTTCCTGACAGGCGGCTGCGCAGGCTCTACTGCAGGCGGTATTAAGGTCTGCCGTTTTATCGTACTGCTGAAAACTGTTATGGCGGAGCTGCGTCGTACTATGCATCCGCAGATGCTGCTCAATGTTTACTACGCTAAAAAACGTCTGCCGACAGAAACGATTATCAACGTCAGCCGTTTCTTTTTCGTTTATGTTCTGCTTATCGCTGTTTTGACTATGCTGCTCTGCTTAAGCGGTGTGGACGTAGATGAGGCCGTTTTCGGCGTGGCCTCCTGTATTTCCAGTGTAGGTCCTGCGTTTGGCAGTATCGGTGCTACGGGTAACTATGCCGGTGTTACCGGTATGGGACAGCTGACGCTGGCGTTGGCTATGCTTTTAGGACGCTTGGAGCTGTTTACTGTGCTGGCCTTGCTTCGCGGTGAATACTGGCGCAGCAGCAAGAGATGGTAAAGTGAATATTGTGGGATGAATAAAGTAAATCCGACGTGCTGTAGAAGCGGTGCGTCGGATTTTTTCGCCTAACCACCCTTCTCCCGGAAAACTGTAATATGCGTTACAATTTTAAGTCAATTTAAAAAATTATGAGAAATTTTTCACAAAAAGCAGGATAAATGGGCAATATCAGCGAAATACTTGTCATAACAAATGCCTGATAAAGGGGGATTTATCATGAAAGAGTACACAGGAGATAAGATTAGAAATGTGGCCATTGTGGGTCACGGTGGAGCAGGAACCACGTCCGTTACCGAAGCCCTGCTGTATCGCAGCGGAGCAATCAGCAGAATGTGCAAGGTTGAAGACGGTGCTACCACCACTGACTATGAACCCGAGGAAATCAAGCGTAAGGTCTCCGTTAACGCCACTTTGGCACCTGTTGAATGGCGTTATACCAAGATTAACTTCATCGACACTCCCGGCTTTGCTGACTTCGTTGCCGAGGTTAAAGGAGCTTTTAGAGCAGTAGACAGTGCGTTGATCGTGGTTTGCGCAACCAGCGGTGTACAGGTTGGTACCGAACAATGCTGGAAGCTGGCTGAAGAAGCCGGTTTGCCGCGTATCATTTTTGTCAACAAGATGGATCGTGAGAACGCTGATTTTGATAGCATTTTGGATAACCTGCGCGGTAAGTTCGGTAAGCATGTACTGCCGTTACAGCTGCCTTTGGGCAAGGAGAAAAACTTCCAGGGTATTATAGACCTTTACAAAATGAAGGCCTATCGTGCCAACGGTAATGGCTCCGATGAAATAGAGATTCCGGATGAGTATAAAGAGGCTGCTGCTGCTGCCCACGAAAAGATGGTAGAGGCTGCGGTTGAAGCAGATGACGATTGCATGATGCGTTATTTGGAAGGAGAAGAGATTAGCGACGAGGAAATTATGAAATGTCTGATTAAGGGCATTCGTCAAGCTATCATCTATCCTATGCTTTGCGGCAGTGCCTACAAGAACATTGGTCTTGGCCGATTGATGAACGCAATCATCGACTTTACCTATCCGGCAATTTTGAACGACTATATCGTTATGGATAAAGAAACCGGCGAAGAAGAAGTGCGTGACGCCAATGCTCCGATGGCAGCGTTGGTATTTAAGACAACTTCCGACCCCTTTGTTGGCCGTCTAAGTTATTTCCGTGTATTCTCAGGCTCAATTAAAGCAGATAGCGTAGTTTATAATTCCCGCCGTGAAGAAGAAGAGCGTATTGCTAACATCTTCACAATGCGTGGCAAGACTCAGATTCCTATGAAGCAGGTTCCTGCCGGTGATATCGGTGTAGTTGCCAAGCTGCAATATACCTCTACCGGTGACACCCTCTGCGACAAGAATTCTGAGGTTGAATTCCCGCCCATTAACTTCCCGCTGCCGATGTACACCAGAGCAATTTATCCGAAGAAAAAGGGTGATGAGGACAAGATTATGTCCGCTCTGAATCGTCTGATGGATGAAGACCCGACGATTATCGTTACCAAGAACCCTGTTAGCAAGGAAACCTTAATCAGCGGTATGGGCGACCAGCACATTGATATCATCATGGAGCGTATGCAGCGTAAATTTGGTGTTGAGGCTATTCTCAAAGCACCGATTATCGAATATCGCGAAACTATTCGTGGCTCTGCCGAGGTAGAAGGCAAGCACAAGAAGCAGTCCGGCGGTCATGGCCAGTATGGTCACGTAGTTATTAAAATGGAACCCCTGCCGCCCGGAGGTGGATTTGAGTTTGTAGATAAGATTTTCGGTGGCGCAGTACCTCGCCAATATATCCCTGCTGTTGAAAAGGGCATGCGTGAAGCTATGGAAAAGGGTATCCTTGCAGGCTATCCGGTTGTAGATATGCGTATCACCCTGCTTGATGGTTCGTATCATACTGTCGATTCCTCTGAAATGGCATTTAAAACTGCTTCCAATATCGCCTTCAAGAAGGCCATGGAACAATGCAAGCCAGTGTTGCTTGAGCCTATTTACAGCTTAAACGTAACCTGTGCCGATTCTATGATGGGCGATGTTATCGGCGATTTGAACTCCAAACGCGGTCGCATTCTCGGCATGCAGAGCGTAGAAGATGGCTTGAGCGTAGTTAATGCTCAGGTACCCTATGCAGAGATTTCGGAATATGCCGTAGACCTCCGCGCAATTACCCAAGGCCAGGGAACCTTCGAAATGAAGTTTGACCATTACGAAGATGTTCCGCCTAAGATGGCAGAAAAAATTATCGCTGAACATAAGGAAGCATAATTAAACCTGCGACAACTGAATAAAGCGTTTATGGGACTGCCGACTGACGTGAGTCAGCCGGCAGTTTGCTGTTGGACGAAGTTTTTGTTTCAGCTTCATTTAAGTTATGCCTGCGACAATAATACTGCAGCCGCTGCTATTGACTAAGCGGAATAAATATGCTAAAATCTACAGTTGAGTACGAAAGATGATCGCGGCTGGCTTTAAGCCAGATGAGGAAAGTCCGAGCTCCACAGGGCAGGATGCCGGATAACGTCCGGCGAGGGTGACCTCAGGGATAGTGCCACAGAAATGTGTACCGCCTGCATTTGCAGGTAAGGGTGGAACGGTGCGGTAAGAGCGCACCAGCGGTCTGGTAACAGGCCGGCTAGGTAAACCCCATCCGGAGCAAGACCAAATAGGGGAGGGATGAAGCTGCCCGCTGAGCCTTCCGGGTTGTGTCGCTTGAGCTTGCAGGTAACTGTAAGACTAGATAAATGATCATCACCGCTTCGCGGAACAGAACTCGGCTTATTGAGTACTCATACCTTGCAAAACGGCTGCCTGATGGCAGCCTTTTTTGTCTGATTTTATTTGAGCAGATTTTTGGCAGAAGAATAAGTGGTGTAATATAATGAAGAAAAAAGTATCTTTGGTAGTGCCGGTATTTAATGAAGAAGATAACCTGCACGAATTTCACAAGCATGCTACCGCTGTTATGCAGCAGGAAGACTATGATTACAATATTATTTTTGTTGATGATGGTTCGCGTGACACCAGTGCGCTGATTCTGGCGGAGCTGGCGGCGCAGGACGAGCATGTGGAGGCCTATCTTTTGAGCCGCAACTACGGTCACCAGATGGCGCTTACCTGTGGCCTTGATCATGCCGACGGTGATGCGGTTATTACGATGGATGGCGATTTGCAGCATCCGCCAGAGCTGATTCCGGAGCTTTTGCGCCTTTGGGAGGCTGGCAACGAGATTGTGCAGACTAAGCGCATGGCTACGGAGGATGCAGGCTTTTTCAAGAACCTGACATCTGCAGCCTACTATAAGATTATCAACACTTTATCTAAAGTAGAAATTACTCCCGGCGGCAGTGACTTCCGTCTGATGGACAGGATTGCGGTTGATGCCTTCAAGTTGTATCGTGAGCGTGCGCGCTTTATACGCGGCCTGGTAAATACACTCGGCTTTCACGTTGCTGTAGTGGAATTTGTGGCACCGCCGCGCTTTGCCGGTCATTCTAAGTTCAACCTGCACAAGATGTTGCACTTTGCGCTAGATGGCATTACGGCCTTTTCTAACCTGCCTTTGCGTTGGGCTTTTTACATAGGCATTGTTTTCGGTATGTGCAGTATTCTGCTTTTGGGCCATGTTTTTTATGTGAAATTTGTGACCAACGATGCCGTTCCGGGGTGGGCAACTACTACAGTCAGTATTTTGTTTCTTGGAGGAATTCAGCTTGTAGGGATAGGTATCCTGGGTGAATATATTGGGCGTATCTTTGAAGAAATCAAGCATAGACCACTATATTTAGTGGCGCGCCACCTGCAAAAATGTAACAAAATAAACGATAATAAAGCAAAATAAGCGCATTAATATTATAACAAATTAGGATTTTACAGAAACGATATTTTGTGGTATAATAAGTATGTCTTAGAAAAGAAGAAAGGATGTAGGTGCCAGTGGTCAAACGCAAAGTATTAGTTTTCTGTATGACAGTTTTGTTTAGTTTAAGCTGTGCTGTAACAGCTTTGGCTTCCTTCCAACGCGGAGACGATGGACAGGAAGTAGTGGCAATTCAAAAGAGATTGGTAGAATTAAGTTATTCTATTAATAATATAGATGGTGATTTCGGTCCCGAAACCGAAAGAGCTGTTAAAAACTTCCAAGCTGATAAAGGATTAGAGGTTGATGGTATTGTAGGGTCAGCTACCTATAGAGCGCTGATGAACAGGGAGATGCCTCCTAACCGTAGCAATTCCGTTGTACGCAACGTACTGCGTTCTGCTTACAGTGTCATCGGTACTCCATATGTATTTGGTGGAACTACTCCTTATGGTTTCGACTGCTCCGGCTTTACTCAGTATGCATTCGCAAGAGCAGGTGTATATCTGCCGCGTATGGCTGACAGCCAGTTCTACTCCGGCCGTCAGATTTCCATGAGCCAGCTTCGTCCCGGCGATTTGATTTTCTTTACCACATATGAACCAGGTGCTTCTCATGTTGGTATTTATGTTGGCGACGGCAACTTCATTCATGCAGGCACCAGCACCGGCGTAACTGTTTCTTCCGCATTCACCGGCTATTGGGGCGCACGTTATTACGGCGCTTGCCGTGTTCTCTAAGAGTTTCAAGCAGATAGGCTTCGGCTTATCTGCTTTTTCTTATGCAAAGTATTGGAAATTTTATTTATTTATGATATAATAAAACAGGTTATTGGTGTGGGTGATTCATTCTTAATTGACAAGATGGTTAACTCCTGACGGTCCCGCCGCTGTGAAGGCCTTGTGTCTAAGTCAGCAGTCAGCCCATGCTTTATTCTGAATCCACGGGTGATGGAGGCAGTTGGGTTTGCTAATTGCATGGAATAATTGTCATTAGTTAATTCTGTCTTTATGGCTTTTGTCGGATTTGGCAGAAGTCTTTTTTTATTATTGATAATCCCTATCAGATGGGAAAATTAATTGTGAAGGAGCTGCACTTTGGAAGAATATCAGTTTTCACAAGGAAAGGTTTTGCGTTGTGGTTATACTACCGGCAGCTGTGCAACGGCCGCATCCAAGGCAGCAGCTACAATGTTGCTGACGGGCGAGCGTGTTGAAACTGTGCGCATTGACACTCCCAAGGGAATTGTGCTTGACCTTGAGCCCTTGGATGTAGAAATGACACCGGAGTACGTAAGCTGCGCAATCCGCAAGGATTCCGGTGACGATCCTGATGATACTAACGGCGTGTTGGTTTATGCCAGAGCCGAAAAGACTGACGGCAGCGGTATTGAGCTGGAAGGCGGCGTAGGCGTTGGCAGGGTGACTAAGCCAGGTTTGGCGTGTGCTGTAGGCGGACCGGCGATTAATCCAACTCCGCGCAGAATGATTACGCAGGAGGTTGGCAAGGCTATGGAGGCTGCTGGTTATAACGGTGGCATGAAGCTGACGATTTCTATTCCCGCAGGTGTAGAAATTGCCAAGAAAACCTTCAACCCCCGTCTTGGTATTATCGGCGGTTTGTCGGTTTTAGGAACAAGCGGCATTGTAGAGCCGATGAGTGAAAAGGCGCTGATTGAAACGATGTATGTGGAAATCAGAGCGCAGAAGGCACGCGGTAATAAAAATCTGCTAGTGTTCTTTGGCAACTACGGCGAGGACTTTACCCGCGATGAAATGAAGCTTGACCTTGACGGTCATGTTACCTGCAGTAACTTTGTGGGTGAGCTTTTGGATTACGCCGTTTACTGCGGCTTTGAAACCTTGCTGCTTATCGGCCATTCCGGTAAGCTGGTGAAGGTGGCGCAGGGAGTAATGAATACACATTCCAAGTATGCGGACTGCCGCACGGAGCTGTTTGCTCTGGAGGCGATGTTCCACGGAGCTTCGGTGGAGGTAGGGCGTGAGATTTACGGCTGCCTGACTACCGATGAGGTGACCAAGGTTCTGAAACGGGAGCAAATTTTTGAGCCTGTGATGGACAAGGTTACGGAAAAAATTGATTTTTACATGCAGCATAGAGTGCATGGCAAAATAAAAACGGCTGCTTTGATGTTTTCCAATGTTTATGGCATTTTGGGCAAGACCAAGTACGCAGACGAATTAATCCAGCTACATAAGCAAAAAGGAGTATGAGAGAATGAGAGGCAAACTTTATAGTGTTGGTATCGGTCCCGGAGACCCGGAATTAATGACCCTGAAGGCTGTACGCCTGCTGAAGGAATGTGACGTTGTTGCATTGCCTAAGGGAGATACCGACGTAATGACGGCTAAGGAAATCGTTAATCACGTAGTAGATCTTGATGCAAAACCCCAGCTTATTATTTATATGCCTATGACTAAGGACATGGCAGCAATGGACAAGGCACACCGCGAGGGTGCCGATGCTATTGAAAAGCTGCTTGATGAAGGCAAAAATGTTGTGTTCATCACTCTTGGCTGTCCTACCGTATATGCAACCTGCATTTACGTTCATAAGCTGGTGCTGAAGGATGGCTATGATGCAGAGCTGGTCGCAGGCGTAACCTCTATCTGCGCTGTTGCAGCTAAGCTGAATACTTCCCTGTGCGAAAGAGCGGAACCGCTGATTGTTCTGCCCGGCAGCTATAAACAGTCCGCAGCATTCCTGGACGGCCCCGGCAACAAGGTGTTGATGAAATCCGCAAGCGAAATCGGCCGTGTAGTTGACGAGCTGCGCGAGCGTAAGCTCATTAAAAATTCCGGTATGGTTGAAAGATGCGGCCTGCCGGGCGAAAAAATCTATCGTAACCTTGAAGAAGTAGATCCTAAGAGCAGCTATTTCTCTGTAATATTGGTTAAAGAAAAGGAGTTTGATGAATAATGATCTATTTTATTGGTGCTGGTCCCGGTGCAGCTGATTTAATTACTGTAAAAGGTAAAGAGCTTTTGGAAAAGGCTGACCTGGTTATTTACGCAGGCTCCCTTGTTAACCCGGAACTGCTGAAATACTGCAAACCGGAATGTACTATTATGAACAGTGCAACCATGACCTTGGAAGAGGTTATCGCTGCTATGGTTCCCGCCGCTCAGGCTGGCCAATTGGTTGTACGTCTGCACACCGGCGACCCCAGCGTTTACGGCGCACATCGCGAGCAGATTGACCTGCTGCGCAGCTACAACCTTGACTACGAGGTTGTTCCGGGCGTAAGCTCCTTCTGTGCTGCTGCTGCTTGCCTGAAGGCTGAATACACTCTGCCGAATGTAAGCCAATCTGTTATTATCACCCGTATGGAAGGCCGTACTCCGGTTCCGAGCCATCAGAAGATTGCCGACTATGCTGCCCACAAGGCAACCATGGTTATCTTCCTGAGCAGCGGTATGCTGGAAAAACTGCAGACCGAGCTCGTAAGAGGCGGTTACAGAAACGATACTCCGGCTGCTATTGTTTACAAAGCATCCTGGCCGGATGAAAAGGTTATCCGCTGCACCGTTGGTACCCTGGCAGAAAACGCTGCTAAATACGGCATCAACAAAACTGCGCTGATTACCGTCGGCGGCTTCCTGGGTAACGCTTACGACCGCAGCGAGCTGTACAACCCGACCTTCGCTCACGGCTTCCGTGAAGCAGACCCGACTAAACTGGACGTTAAGCCCGAGGTTAAATAAGCTATGCGCGCGGCTATATTTTCCTTTTCGGCGCGTGGCGCGGAGCTGAGCAAAAAGGTTGCCGAATATCTGCACAGCATCGGTTATGAAACGGAGCTGCAGACTGTAGCGAAGTATGCGGAGCAGACGGGCATTGCCCCGATGCTGCCGGACCATAACGGTGCCTGCGCAGCTGTTTTCAACAAATGTCAGGCGTTGGTATACGTCGGCGCTGTAGGTATTGCAGTGCGTACTATCGCACCCTTTATCAAAAGCAAGCTGACGGACCCTGCTGTTATTTCGGTAGACGAACGCGGCAGCTTTGTTATCCCGCTGCTGGCAGGTCACATCGGCGGAGCCAATGAGCTTTCGCGTTGCCTGGCAGCAGCGTTGGGCGCAACTGCCTGCGTGACCACGGCGACAGATGTCAACGGTCTTTTTGCTGTTGACGAATGGGCGGCCCGCAACCGCATGGTGCTGTGCTCTTTGGCAGCAGCCAAGGATTTTGCTGCAGCACTGGTGGGGGATGAAAAAGTAGGACTGTATTATGATAAAGAATTCCAGTTTACAGGTCCGCTGCCCAAGCTGGTAGTTGAGGACAGCAGTCTACCGGTAGGTATGGCTGTTACGCTGCAAAAGCATTTGCAGCCGTTTGCCACTACGGTGCGCCTGCTTCCCAAGATTGTGCATTTGGGAATCGGCTGCCGTCGCAATACGCCCTTGGAAAATATTGAAGCTCTGGTACTGCCGGAGCTGGAAAAGCTGCAGCTGGACAAGCGTTCCGTTGTGGCAATCGCAAGCGTAGATTTGAAAAAAGACGAGCAGGGTTTACTGGCCTTTGCCAAAAAATATAACTTTGCTGCTAATTTCTATTCAGCCGATGAATTGAACAGCATAGCAGGCGATTTCACGCCGTCGGCCTTTGTGCAGAGCGTAGTTGGTGTAAGCAACGTATGCGAGCGCAGTGCTGTGAAAGACAGCAAGGGCGGCAGGCTGCTGCTGCGCAAGACAAGTCTGAATGGTGTAACTCTGGCTGTTGCAGCCGAAAACCTGGTCCTGGATTTTGCCAGAACCGGATTGAAGACTGATTAAGGAGACGAGATAATGGGTAAATTATTTGTTGTGGGCCTTGGCCCCGGCGGCGTAGAGCAAATGACCAAAAGAGCTTACGACGCACTGAAGTCCTGCGATGTTATTGCAGGCTACAATGTATACGTTAACCTGATTAAGGAAGATTTCAAGGAGAAGGAATTCCTCTCCAACGGCATGCGTAAAGAGGTTGACCGCTGCAAGCTGGCTCTGGACGAAGCTCTGAAGGGCAAAACCGTTGCTATGATTTCCAGCGGTGACGCAGGCGTTTACGGCATGGCCGGCATTATGTGCCAGGTTGCCAAGGATCATCCAGAAATTGAAATCGAGGTTGTTCCCGGTATTACAGCAGCATGCTCCGGCGCTGCTGTATTGGGTGCACCGCTGATCAGCGACTTCTGTCTGATTTCCCTCAGCGATTTGCTGACTCCGTGGGAAAAAATCGAGAAGCGTCTTGACTGCGCTTCCAAAGGTGATTTCTGCATCTGCCTGTATAACCCTTCCAGCCACAAGCGTCATGATTACCTGCAAAAGGCTTGCGATATCATGCTGAAAAATCAGCCTGGTACTATTCCTGCAGGCATTGTACGCAACATCGGCCGCGATGGTCAGGACTTTGAACTGACTACTCTGGCAGAGCTGCGCGATAAACAGGTAGATATGTTCTCTACCGTTATTATCGGCAACACCCAGACCGAAGTAATCAATGGCCGTATGGTAACCCCGCGTGGTTACAAGCTGGCATGAAACCGGTAATCTGGCTTATTGGCGGTACCAGTGAGGGACGCCGCCTGATTAAGGAGCTGTCTAAGCTGCCGGTGGAGCTGTATGTTTCTGTTGCTACGGATTACGGCGCGTCCTTGATTGAGCCGCAGCCCGGAATGACCGTCATGGCAGAGCGTATGAATCTTGCAGCTATGCGTGCCTTTATTCAGGAGCACCGTCCTGCCTGCGTTATTGACGCTACGCATCCTTATGCTACCGTTGTTACCGCAACGGTGCAGGAGGCCTGCAGCACCGAGCAGGTTGAATATCTGCGTCTGGTGCGTCCGTCGGGCGAGGGCGGCGATTATATTACCGTTCACGATTTTGCGGAAGCAGTTGAGCTTCTGAATCATCTGGACGGCGGCATCTTCCTGACTACCGGAAGCAAGAATCTGCCGGACTTCACCGCTGTGCATGATTACGCCGAGCGTATCGTTCTGCGTATCCTGCCGCTGGAAAGCAGTCTGCAGATTGCCTTGAAGCTTGGTTACAAGCCTGCGCATATTATCTGTATGCAGGGACCGTTCAGCAAGGAACTGAATGTTGCTATGCTGAAAAAGTATGGCAGCAAGTTTATGGTGACCAAGGATTCCGGTGCTGTCGGCGGCTTTGATGAAAAGGTGGAGGCAGCGGCTGCTGCCGGCGCCAAGCTGATAGTCATCGGCCGTGCACAGGAGGAAACCGGTGCCGGCTATAGTGAGATTGTTGATTACCTAAAGCAGCATTTTGCTGCCGGTAATTGATATAAATAAAAAGGAGGCTTGCTTCCTATGTCGCAAAAATTGCGCGTAAACATCGTCGGTATCGGCCCCGGTAACCCCGATTTGCTGACCGGCGAAGCACGTCAGGCTATTGCTTCAAGTAATATCCTGATTGGTGACAAACGCATGCTGGCTGCTTTTGCAGACAGCAGCAAAACTGTATATGATACAATCAAAACTGCTGCTATTGCTGAGATTGCAGCGCAGGCACAGCCTGATAAGGATGTGCTGGCGGTGCTGGTTTCCGGTGATGTAGGCTTTTTCAGCCTCGCCAAAACCATCAGCGGTAAGCTGCCGGATTGTGAATGTGTTCGCTACTGTGGCATCAGCAGCCTGGTGTATTTTTCCTCTAAGCTGCAGCTGTCCTGGGATGACGCCAAAATCGTCAGCATGCACGGACGCACACAAAACCTGGTAGCGGCAGTTGCCCGTAACAAAAAAGTATTTTCCTTGACTGGCGGAGAAAATTCTCCGCAAAAGCTGTGCGCACAGATGTGCGAGCATGGTCTTGGTCAGGTTCAGGTTTATGTAGGTGAAAACCTTTCGTATCCCGAAGAAAAAATCACCAGCGGTACGGCGGAAGAAATTAGTGCCTTGGATTTCCCGTCCTTGTCCGTAATGATGATTTTGAACGAGGATGCGCAAAGCTTTACCTCTACCGTACACGGCCTTGCCGATGACCTGTTCCAGCGCAGCAAGGTGCCCATGACCAAACAGGAGGTACGTAGCGTATCGATGTCCAAGCTGCAGCCGAAGGCTACGGACTTGATTTATGACATCGGTGCCGGTACCGGCTCCTGCTCCATTGAGTTGGCTCTGCTGGCCAATCAGGGTAAGGTCTGGGCCTTTGAGCGCAATCCTGTTGCCGTTGAGCTCCTCGGAAAGAACAAGGACTTGTTTGGCGTTGACAATCTGGAGGTTATTGCCGGTGAGGCTTTGGAAAACATTAAAGCCATGCCTGCTCCCGATTGTGTTTTCGTAGGCGGCAGCGGCGGTGACTTGTGTGAAATGCTGGATGTAATTTATGCCAAGAACAGTGAATGCCGTGTTGTTATCAATGCTATTACGGTAGAAACCTTGGCTGAGGTTGCTGCTTATTATAAGGAGCATCCTGCTTACAGTCTGGAAATCGTCAATGTGTTTGTAGCGCGCAGCAAGCATTTGGGCAGCTACAACCTGATGATGGCACAAAACCCTGTATATGTAATGACTGCATTGAAGAAGGAAGATTAACATGGCTGAAGTAAAAGTTCCACGTTTTATGATCAGTGCTCCCGGCAGCGGCAGCGGCAAGACAACTATCGTCTGCGGCCTGCTGAAGGCGCTGATGGAAAAAGGGCTGTCTGTGGCAGCCTTCAAATCAGGACCTGATTATATTGACCCGATGTTCCATTCCCGTGTTATCGGAGCAAAATCCCGCAATCTGGATCTGTTCATGCTGGGGCAGGCAACGAGCCGTTATCTGGTGGCAAAAAATGCACGCCATGCGGATGTAGCTGTCTTTGAAGGAGCGATGGGCTTTTACGACGGCATGGGTAAAACCACGGAAGCCAGTGCTTACGAGCTGGCCTGCACCTGCGATGTTCCGGTAGTTCTGGTTGTCAACGGCAAGGGAGCCGCCTTATCCATTGCTGCGACCATCAAGGGCTTTAAGGAATTCCGCAGTGACAGCCACATTGTCGGCGCTATTCTGAACAATGTTAATCCGATGAGCTATCTTTTCTATAAGGATGTAATTGAACGCGAAACCGGTGTGAAGCTGTTAGGCTACTTCCCGGTGATGCAGGATTGTAACTTTGAAAGCCGTCATTTAGGCCTGGTTACAGCCGAGGAAATAGGAGATTTGCAGCAGATAGTTGCCAAGCTGGCAGCTCAGGCAGCCAAATCAGTCGATTTGGACGGCCTGCTGCAGGTAGCGGCGCAAGCTGCACCGCTTGCATATGACGAGGTAAGCCTTGAACCAGTCGGACGTATGCGTGTGGCAGTCGCTATGGACAAAGCCTTCTGTTTCTATTATCAGGACGCACTAGACCTCTTAGCTGAGCTGGGTGCGGAGCTCGTACCCTTCAGCCCGATAGCTGATGCGCATCTCCCGGAGAACATCAGCGGCCTTGTATTGGGCGGAGGCTATCCCGAGCTTTACGCACAGCAATTAGCGGATAACAAAACGCTGCTGCAGGAGCTTAAAACCGCTATCGACGGCGGTATGCCTTGTTTTGCGGAATGCGGCGGCTTCATGTATCTGCTGGAGCATTATCGTGATGGCGATAAGCTGTATAGCTGGGTAGGTGCATTGAAGGGCGAATCGGCCATGACCAAAAAGCTGACGCGCTTCGGATATGTGCATCTGACGGCGCAGCAGGATAATCTGCTGTGTCCTGCCGGCGGTACGATAAACGGACACGAGTTCCATTACTCCGACAGCACCAACAATGGTGCAAGCTTTATAGCTGCCAAGGCTTCCGGCCGCGGCAGCTGGGAATGCGCGAATACAACACCGACACTTTATGCCGGTTATCCGCACATCCATCTGTGGGGCAATCCTGAATTTGCCCGCAGCTTTATCAAACAATGTGCAGCGTATGCTGCTAAATAGCAGTCGACAGACTGCTGAAAAGGGGAGTTTGCTTAGATGATGACCTTAGGCGCAATTGTAGCAGGTTTTATTTTAGATTTGATTTTCGGTGACCCGCATTGGTTGCCGCATCCAATCTGCTTAATTGGCAATTTAATAGGATTTCTGGATAAAAAACTGCGGCGTATGCTTGCTCCCGGCGAGACAGCATTACTGCTCGGCGGTGCCTTGATGGTAATAATCGTTCTGGTTCTTACCTTTGCCGTGCCGGTTGCTGTGCTGACGTTGGCGGAACAGGTTAACCCCTGGCTGCGTTTTGCTCTGGAAACCGTTATGTGCTACCAGATCTTTGCTACAAAATGTCTGCGTGACGAAAGCATGAAGGTATACACAGCCCTGAAGGATAACGATCTTGTGGATGCAAGACTGAAGCTTTCCTGGATCGTTGGGCGTGATACAAAAGAACTTGATGCTGCAGAGGTGACTAAGGGTGCAGTAGAAACCGTTGCGGAAAATACTGCCGACGGCATCATCGCTCCGATGTTCTATATGTTTATCGGCGGCGCTCCTCTGGCCTTTTTGTATAAAGGCATCAATACTATGGATTCCATGGTCGGTTATAAAAATGACACGTATCTTTATTTTGGACGCTGTGCTGCCAAGCTTGATGATTTGGCCAATCTGATTCCCGCGCGTATTACCGGTCTGGTAATGATTGTGGCATCTTATTTCCTTAATCTTGATGCCAAGAGAGCGTGGAAGACATTCTGGCGCGACCGCTATCATCATCTCAGTCCTAATTCCGCAATGACGGAATCAGTTACGGCCGGTGCCTTGAACATCCAGCTCGGCGGCGATCATTTTTATTTCGGTAAGCTTGTCCACAAGGAAACCATCGGCGATGACATCCGCCCGGTGTGCCCCGAGGATATAGTTACCACCAACAATTTACTTTATATGACGGCTGTTCTCAGCCTGTTGCTGTTTTCTCTGATTTATCTGGTTAGCAGTCTTATTTTGAAATGAAGCAGGTAGAAGATGATGTATAAATACGAACACGGTGGAGATATCTATACGGAAAAGCTGACCAAGGATGGTCGCCCCTTCGTAGATTATTCCGCCAATATCAATCCTCTTGGCCTGCCGCTTGGTATAAAGCAGGCCGTTCAACAGGCTTTAAAGCTTTGTATCAACTATCCTGATCCCTTCTGCCGCGAGCTGGCAGAGGTGACAGCAAGTTATCTGCAGCTGCCGCAGGAGTATATTTTCTTCGGTAACGGTGCGGCCGACGTGCTGTTCCGTCTGGCGCTGGCCTTGAAGCCCGGACGAGCACTGTTATTGGCACCTACCTTTGCCGATTATGAAAAGGCTCTGCGTACGGTAGACTGCAAAATAAGCTATTATAATCTGCAGGAGGCGCGTGATTTTGCTGCTGACAATGATATTGTCGATGCGATTACGCCCGATACAGATCTGGTTGTTATCTGTAATCCCAATAATCCTACCGGCCAGCTGACGAGCCGTGAGCTGCTGGTGCAGATTCTCGACAAATGCCGTCTGGTAGGAGCCCATCTTTTGATAGATGAATGCTTTATGGATTTTGTCAGTGAGGAAAAGGCCTTCAGCATGCGTGATCTGCTGGCGACCTATCCTGAACTGGTTATCCTTAAGGCCTTCACGAAAACCTTTGCGATGCCCGGCATTCGCTTAGGCTACTGCCTCAGCGGCAGCAGTGAGCTGAACACATCGCTGCATCAGAGCGGTCAGGACTGGAACGTTTCCATTCTGGCGCAGGAGGCAGGCAAGGCTGCTTTAAAGGAGCACGAATATCTGGCTAAATCCTTTAAGCTGATTGAGCAGGAGCGCAGCTATCTGCGTAACCAACTTGCGGCTTTGGGTGTCAAGGTATACGGCTCGGAGGCCAACTATATTTTCTTTTATCTGCCGAAGCCGGAAAATCTTCCGGAGCTGCTGCATGAGCGTGGCTATCTGATACGTTCATGTGCCAACTATCACAATCTGCAGGCAGGCTATTACCGTATCGCGGTCAAAACGAGAGTGCAGAACCGCGGTCTAATTAAAGCACTTAAGGAAGCAATAAAAACATGCGCTCTTTATTAGTATTAATTGATGGCTTAGGCGATTCCCCGATTCCTGCATGGCAGGGACAGACTCCCTTTGAGCACGCAGTGCATCCTGCGATGGATGCGCTGGCTGCTTCCGGGACACTTGGGAGCCTCAGCATATGTGAAAAGGACATCATTCCCGAAAGCTGCAGTTGTATTCTGCGGCTTCTGGGTGTAGATAAAAAGGATATACCGCACAACCGTGCTTATCTGGAGCTGTTGGCGCACAATCGTGATATTTCCGAATATGAAATGGTGCTGCGCTGCAATCTGGCTGCTGTTGATGCTGACGGCCGTCTTGCTGCCTTCAACGGGCAGGGACTGACGCCGCTGGAGATGCAGCAGGCTGCCAAGCAGTGTGACGGTATCCTTAAAGATATAGAGTTTATCCATCTATCTGAATATCGTAATCTTTTAGTGATGAACAAGGAGACCGGCGTGCTGAACTGCGCTGTAGAGCCGCCGCACGAAAGTGTAGGCGGGGATGTAAGCGCTTTGCTGCAGGAGCTGCGCAGTAAGTCCTTGTCCATTAACTATTTTTTGCAGGAGTCGGCAAAACGGCTGCAGCCCTTTGCCCGTGATGGCCTGCAATATATTCTGTATCCCTGGGGACCTTCAGCCCGCCAGATGCTCCCTTCCTTCGACAGTCTGCACGGACTGCGCGGTGGGGCGGTATGCAAGGCGGAGATTGTCATCGGCATCGCCAGAGCCTTGGGTATGGATGTAATAACACCGCCGAATGCAACCGGCGATGTTGATACTGACATTATGGCGAAGGCTGAAGCAACGCTTGCTATGCTGCAGCAGGATGATTTCGTTATTGCACATTTCAACGGCAGTGACGAGGCTTCGCACCGCTATGATTATCAGGCCAAGGCTGATTTTATCAGCAGAATAGATACCCAGTTTTTACAGACCATAGCAGCAAAGTATCATGAACCACTGAAGCTCGTCATCTGCGGCGACCACGTTACCAGTTCGGTAACAGGTAAGCACGGTGACGGCTGCACGCCTGTGATTGCAGGCTATCTTAATACCACAGGTCACAGTATCCGGCTGCAAAGCTATCGTGACATACTGGACTTTTTGATGAAAGAGAGTGATTAAAGTGGCAAAAGCACTTATGATAGTAGGTACCATGTCAAATGCAGGCAAGAGCCTGGTAACAGCAGGTTTATGCCGTGTATTCAATCAGGACGGCTACAAGGTAGCACCGTTCAAATCCCAGAACATGGCGCTGAATTCCTTTATCACCGCCGAGGGTGCGGAAATGGGACGTGCGCAGGTTGTGCAGGCTGAAGCAGCCAACATTGAGCCCAGCGTACTGATGAATCCTATTCTGCTGAAGCCTACCAGCGACAGCGGTTCCCAGGTTATTGTCAACGGTGAGGCAATCGGTACCATGAAGGCCGGCGAATATTATGCAATGAAGCATACCTTGCGCCCGGAGGTACAGAAGGCGTTTGATACGCTGGCTTCCAAATTCGATATCGTCTGCATCGAGGGTGCTGGCAGCCCGGCGGAAATCAACATCAAAAAGGACGATTTTGTCAACATGGGCATGGCTAAAATGGCCAAGGCTCCTGTGCTGCTGGTAGCAGATATTGACCGTGGCGGCGTTTTCGCTTCCATCTACGGCACACTGATGCTGTTGGAGGATGACGAAAGAGCCATGGTTAAGGGTGTTATCATCAACAAGTTCCGTGGTGACGTAGAAATCCTGCGCCCCGGCCTGAAGATGATCGAAGATAAAACAGGCGTGCCTATCGTAGGCGTGCTGCCGATGCTGAAGGTTGATATCGAGGACGAGGACAGCCTTTCCGAGCGTATCAGCGGCCGCAGCGAGGTTAAGCTGATTGATATTGCGGTTGTACGCATTCCGCGTATGTCCAACTATACAGACTTCAACGTATTCGAGCTGATTCCCGGCGTATCCCTGCGCTATGTAACCAGTGTACGCGAGTTGGGCCAGCCGGATATGATTATTATCCCCGGCACCAAAAATACCACCGGCGACCTGAAATGGCTGCGCCAGAGCGGTATGGAGGCTGCTATTTTGAAGCATGCTAACAGCGGTACCGTAGTGTTCGGTGTCTGCGGCGGTTACCAGATGCTGGGCAAGCAGATTTCAGATCCGTACGGCGAAGAGGACGGCTCAGGCAAGGCCAACGTTACTCCTGGCATGGGCCTGCTGAACATCGAAACAACCTTTATCGAAAAGAAACGTACCATCCAGATGGCCGGCAAATTCGGTCAGGTACAGGGCATCTTCTCCGCACTGAGCGGTTTGCCTCTCTATGGCTATGAGATTCACTCCGGCGTAACCGAATTCCCTGAGGAGAAGGCACTGACCTCTATCAGCCCGATTCACGAAACCGGTGAAATTATGGCCGAGGGCTCGCAGAACACCGAGGGCAAGCTCAATGTTTACGGTACCTATGTACACGGCGTCTTTGACGGCGATGGCATTGCCGTGAAGATTGTGGAGGCGCTGCTGGCCAAGAAGGGTAAAAAGATGGAGGATATCCAGACCATCAACTTTGCGGAATACAAACGTCAGCAATACGATATTCTTGCCGACAGCATTCGTGAGAACCTGGATATGAAGAAAATTTATGAGATTTTGGAAGCAGGTGTCTAAATGAAAGACGGTGGACTGATTCATATTTACTGTGGTGATGGCAAGGGAAAAACTACCGCTGCTATGGGCTTGTCAATCCGCTGCGCAGGCCATGGCAACCATGTGCTGATAGTGCAGTTCCTCAAAAGCAGGCCGACAGGCGAGCTTGCGAGCCTGGCATTGCTGCCCAATATTGAGGTAATGCGCGGCAAGGAAACCAAGAAATTCACCTTCCAGATGAACGACGAGGAAAAGGCAGAGGTTAAGCGCGAGCATATGGTGCTTTTCGACAAAGTTAAGCAAAAATGCGCCAACGAGCATATCGATCTGCTGATTTTCGACGAAATCATCGGTGCCTGCAATACCGGCGTTTTTGACCAGGCTGCTTTAGTAGAATTCCTGAAGAACAAGCCGCAGGAGCTGGAGGTTGTTATGACAGGCCGTAATCCGGCATCTGAGCTGGTGGAGCTGGCTGATTATGTATCTGAAGTCTGCATGCGCAAGCATCCCTTCAAAAGAGGTATTCCGGCGCGTGTAGGCATTGAAAAATAAGGCTTCGGCCTTGTAGCATATGTTAAGAAAGGTAGTGTAAAATAATGCATTTACAAAATGTTTTACCCGCTGACATTGAAAAACGTAGTATGGAAATTATTGGCGAGGAATTAGGCCAAATTCATATTGATGAGGAGAAAATTGATATCGTTAAGCGTGTTATCCATACCTCCGCTGATTTTGATTATGCCCGCAATATGCTGTTCTCCGACGGCGTAGTAGAGAAGGCGCTGGCTGCACTGCAAAAGGGTGCTACCATCGTTACCGATACCAACATGGCCTGCACCGGCATCAACAAAATGGGCCTGGGCAAGCTGGGCGCAAAGGCCGTCTGCTTCATGGCAGATCCCGATGTTGCAGCATGCGCTAAGGAAGCAGGCTCCACCAGAGCCGCTGCCTGCATGGAAAAGGCCTGCACCATCGAAGGCCCGGTAATTATTGCTGTAGGCAACGCACCGACTGCGCTGGTTCGTCTGGACGAGCTGGTTAAGGAAGGCAAGATTAAACCGGAGCTGGTTATCGGCGTTCCTGTAGGCTTTGTAAATGTTGTGGAATCCAAGGAAATCATCATGAAGACCGGTATTCCTTATATCGTTGCCCGCGGCCGCAAGGGTGGCAGCAACGTTGCCGCAGCAATTTGCAATGCGCTTATCTATAAGCTGACACGTAAATAATTGTAAGTAATTAAGAATGATTATAGCTGAAATCGTAGCTAAAGATACAATTTCAGAGCCAAATTTTGACAAAATAGTAAAATCATTTTCAATTACTTGACAAATCAGTTTATATGTTATAGGATAAATTCTGTAACGTATGACTACTGATTCATTGATGAAACAGTGCTTTTTTAGCACTGTTTTTTTCAAGCGTTGCAAAGCTGTTAGAAAATTAGAAAGAATAGCAATATTAGCTTGATTCTTACGGTTTTGTGTGATAAAATAAAATGAAAGTATTTTTAGATTATGGACACTACAGTTAATAACTATCCGGAAAGGTTTTTAACTTATCTGGAGGTTGAAAAAAATTGTTCTCAGCATACGATTGAAAGCTATCAAAAGGATTTGGCTGCCTTTGCGGAGTTTATGTTGCGCAGAAACAAGCAGAATTTTTTCTGGCAGCAGACAGGTCCTTTGGATGTGCGTGGCTATCTCGCAGAGCTTAATGAAAAGCAGTATGCGCGCAGGACGATTGCCCGCAGGATATCTGCACTGCGTTCCTTTTTTAAATACCTTGTGCGTGAAGCGGTTATTGAGTATAGTCCGCTGACAAAGGTGCGCACGCCAAAGTTGGAAAAAAAGCTGCCGGCTTTTTTAGACGAAATTGAAATCAACGAGCTGTTGGCGATGCCAGATAAAAGTAAGGTATTGGGTGTTCGTGATCAGGCGGTGCTGGAGATGCTTTATGCTACCGGCTGCCGTGTATCTGAGCTGGTAGGGCTTACTCTGGAAAGAGTAGACCTGAGCAACCGGTTTGTGCTTTTGCTCGGCAAGGGTAATAAGGAAAGGGTTGTGCCGGTAGGCCACACCTGCTGTGCTGCGTTAAGCACATATTACCATGTACGACAGCAGCTGATGCTTCAATATCAGCAGGAGCATGACTTCATTTTCGTCAATAACCGTGGTGGTAGGCTCACGGATCGCAGTGTAAGGCGTATTTTAGAGAAATATATAAATATGCTGGCTATCCATAAAAATGTCAGTCCGCATACTATACGCCATTCCTTCGCAACGCATCTTTTAGAGCATGGTGCCGATTTGCGTTCGGTACAGGAGCTTTTAGGACATGCGAATTTATCAACAACGCAAATTTATACGCACGTTTCAAATGAACATGTGACGAATGTTTACAAGAAGACTCATCCAAGAGCATAATTTTTTTTAGGAGGGCAAATCATGAAATTGTTGGAAAAGACCAGAAAGATTAACAAGCTTTTACAAAAAGGAGATAAGGTTGAGTTTAACGCTATTGCAAAGTTGTTGCGTGACGTTATTGAAGCAAACACCTATATTGTCGGCCGTAAAGGCGGCGTAAAGGGCTATGCGCTGATTCACGAGTTTGAATGCGATATTATGCGTGAGCAGGTTCTTGACGATATGCGTTTCCCTGAGGATTATCTGGGCTTTATTATGAGCGTTAAGGAAACGCTGGCCAACATTCCTCATCAGAATCAGAACTGCTCCTTTGTTGCTGATACAAAATGCATTTTTAACGGTAAGATGACTACTGTTGTACCTATTTACGGCAATGGCGAACGCCTTGGTACCCTGATTGTTGCTAAATATGATGCGGAATTCGATGATGATGACCTGCTGCTGGCTGAATATGCTGCTACTGTTTTGGGTGTTGAAATTCTGCATGATCGTGAAGCAGTTGTTTCCGAAGAAATCCGCAAGAAGGCTACTGTACAGGTTGCTTTCTCCACCTTGTCATATTCCGAGCTGGAAGCTATTGTAAACATTATGGGCGAGCTGAATGGCAACGAAGGCCTGCTGGTTGCTTCGAAGATTGCTGACCGCGTAGGTATTACCCGTTCCGTTATCGTAAACGCACTGCGTAAATTTGAAAGTGCCGGCCTGATTGAAACCAAATCCCTAGGCATGAAGGGCACCTATATCCGCGTACTGAATCCGATGTTATTTGAAGAACTGAAGAAGAGATCCTAAGTTTTTTGATAAATTATATATATAATGAAGCCAGTCTGTTGTAACTGTAGTTGCGGCAGACTGGCTTTTCTTATGGAAGTTAAAGCTCCTCGATACGGTCGTATCGGGGAGCTGTTTTTTAGTGTGCAAGCTTTTGGCCAACAGCGAAGGCCAGCGAGTTATTGACGAACTGGTTCAGGCTGATACCCTCACGCTCTGATTCTTCGGCCAGCAGGCGGTGCAGTGTTTTAGGTACACGCACTACGAACCTGCCGCTAAAACGGGGCTTCATATTTGGCTCATTGATGGGTAAACCGCGGTCAAGCATATCTTCAATCCAGAGACCTTTTACCTCCAAGATATTTTTGTATGCTTCCTCAAAGGTTTCGCCATCACTCCAACAACCGGGGAGCAGGGGGATGCAGGCAAAGTAACCGCCGCCTTCATCTTCGGGAATAACGCTGATTTCAACAGGATAGTTTAAGGACATGTAATAGTTAAAGTCTTTTTTCATCTGCTTCACCTTAACCTTTCACTAAATCGTTCAATAAATTTGCAATCTGACGTGCATAGATTTTTTTGATGGAGGCTTTGTGTACAGGGATGTACATTGTACTGTATCCCTTGCAAATAATTTTAAAATGACTGCCACCACCACGCGGAGGAATGACTTCAGCTCCTAACTTTTCTAAAAGAGCTTTGGTCTGGTCCCAAGGCAAATCCCTGCCGTTGGCCAGAGCGCGGAGTTTTTTCTCGAGGGATGTCATAATATACCTTCTTTCTTTATGATACTATATATAGTATAAAATATCAACAAAAAAATGGCTGTTACGTACTTCATTACGAAATTCGTAACAGCCATTGAACACGTTCAGTGTTTAATGCTTAGAGCATATTTGGTTATTTTGCACCACCGAAGAGATACTTTCTTGATTCCAGGAACAGTGCAATTGCCAGGATGAAGAGTACAGAACCCAATGCAGCGGTAATGATATGAGTTGCCATGTTAGCGAAGATGATTTGTGCCAATGCAACCAAAGTTACACAGAACATAAATGCCATCGGGATGAGAACCATCAGGTTATCACGGCCAACGCTCTTCAGCCATACACCGACAGCCAACAGGGAGAGGGCAGCCAACAGCTGGTTAGCAGCACCGAAAATCGGCCAGATGGTGAGGTAGGAACCAAGGGACATGTAACCGGACAGTACAACGGTAATCAGAGTAGCAACAAACGGGTTGGTGAGAACATTGCCTTGTGCTTCGCCGGTTTTCGGATCAACCTTAGTGAACAGCTCTTGGAAAATGAAGCGGCCCAGACGGGTTGCGGTATCGAGAGTAGTCATAGCGAAAGCGGAGATGGTCAGAGCAACGAAGCCTTTGGCAACGCCGAAGGAGAAGCCGAGCTTGGTCATAAAGGTACCAACGCCATCAGCAAATACGTTTACAGGACCACCGTTTTTCAGCAGCTCGGTCAGTTTGTCGCCGCCAACATAGCCAACAGCAACAACTGCAACTACAGCCAGAACGCCTTCAAGCAGCATGGAGCCGTAGCCGATGAGCTTAGCATTGCCTTCGCTATCGAGCTGTTTGGAGGTAGTACCGGAGGATACCAGGGAGTGGAAGCCGCTGATAGCACCGCAGGCAACGGTTACGAACAGCATCGGGAACATCGGGTTGGTGCCTTTGCCGGAAGGATCAAAGGTGGTGAATGCCGGCAGCTGCATGGAAGGCTGATAAATTGCAATACCAACCAGAGCGAATGCGATGCAGGCATACAGCAGGAAGGAGTTCAGATAGTCACGCGGTTGCAGCAGAATCCAAACAGGAGCGATGGAAGCAACGAAGATGTAAACCATCAGGATGCAAACCCATACGTTTTTGCTCAGGTGCAGCGGATACATGTTGCCGATAGCGATTGCAACAACCAGCATGATAACACCGATAACGGTGCCGACGCCGAGGCTCAGGCCGCAGCGATATACGGAGAAGCCGAAGATAACAGCCAGCACGATGAACAGCAGAGAAGCGGTTGCAGCCTGCGGACTTGCTACGAAGGTAGCGGCTACGATGTTAGCGAAAGCAGCGATAACAACCAGCAGAGTTACATATGCGAAAATGGAGAAGAGGAACTTACCGCTCTTGCCCAGAGTTGCATCGATAATCTGGCCGATAGTTTTGCCGTCAAAACGGATGGAGGAGTACAGAGCACCAAAGTCGTGCACGCCGCCGAAGAAGATACTGCCGATTAAAATCCACAGCATTACAGGAACCCAACCGAACACAGCAGCGGTGATAGGACCAACGATAGGACCGGCACCGGCGATGGATGAGAAGTGATGGCCCATCAATACAGCGGGCCTGGTCGGCATATAGTCGACGTTATCGCACAATCTCTCAGCCGGGGTCTTACGGGTAGGGTCAACACCCCACTTTTTACACAACCAAGAACCATAGGTTACGTAGGCAACAAAGAAGATAATCATTGAGCCTACAAGCAACAATAAACCACTCATAAATAACATCCTTTCTTTCCCTTTTGCATCATTGCAAAATAAATAATTTAGAAAAAATAACTACTAGTGCACTCTATATCTCGTGTGCAACATAGAAATAGTATAACACATTTGCTTCTAATGTCAACGAATTGTCACAGAATTATTTATTAACTTAAAAAAAAGAAAAAGCTGTTAAGATTTGTACAGAATGTGCAAATACTTAACAGCTGTATACGATTTGTTTTTTCCTTGGAGGAATAACTTGTCTAGTGTGAAGCGACAAACATTAAGCTTTGGTAAACTCAAAGAGCGCCTTTTCCTTGGTGCCTGCTTTGTTGCAATAAAGCCTCTGCGCCGGGATGTCTACAATATATAAAGCCAGGTCAGACCAGCCTTTCAGTGTGAAGCAATAGTCCTTGTGCTGCCTGAGCTTCTGCAGGTCAGCCAAAGCCTTTTCCTCAACGCCTTCTTCACAGATAAGCACGAGGGCATAGATGCTGCTCATGTGCTCGGTAGTGGTTTTGAGCGCCGCCATAGCTTCCTTGGTGAACTGCAGATAGGGCGCAGCCGTTTCTGCAGTGAGCTGCTTGTCGAAGCGTGCTGCATAAAGATATTCGTTGTGCTGCACACTGTAGGTCTTTAAATTAGGTATGATGAAATAGCCTTCGTCCGCAGCGTTCAGCTCTGCCGCAAGGACGAACGCCGGAGCCTTCGGCAAAGGCTTCTTATCGTAATAGTGAGCAAGACGCTGCTCCAATTGCTGTAAATATTCCTGTCCGTTCATTATTGCTTACTTCCTTTGTTATTCATAATCAATATTATCAGCAACCTGCAGGATACAGGCACAAAATCCCTGCTCCGGCTGATAGCAGTAAATGTTTAGCTGTTGGCCTATCTCCGGACTGTAATCGTGGATAAGATGTTTTGTTCCGTTGAGGGCCACATCAGCATAGGTCACCAGCCATTTTTTGTCACCGTTGCGAAAAACCTCATAGAAAGAACGGTTTAGCATTTCTTCCACGGGAACTCCCTCAATATGTGCCATTTCCTTATTGCAGTAACGGAAGACAAAGTCTACACCATGGCCATTGGCATCAAAAACAAGCTCGATGATGCAATATGCCAGAGGCATGTCATCAAGCAGGGTGCATTTTTCCAGAAAGCTCATGGGTGCTGCCTGCGGCTGTGCGTCCGGCAGAGCATTGATGCCCATTTGCTTGCGCAGCTGGCGGTGAGCGCTCAGGTTGCGCTTGCGTCCCTGAAAGGTTTGCCCGTCAGATATGGTATAGACGCCTTCGCTGCTGATATCTACGATTCGTGCTTTGTTCACGGCAATGCCCTTGTTGATGTTCAGAAAGGCATCCTCCGGGAAGAGCGCTAAAAGTGTATATACGGGGGCAAACAGCGCAAATTCCTCGCCATCCTCCCGATGGATGATGGTTTTGCGGTCACGTCGATAGACATAGAGAATATTATCCGCACAAAGCTCTCTCTTTTTAAGCCACTTGTTCCAGTCAGTCATGTTGTTCCTCCGTTTCTAGCATTGGCTGATTTTATTGTTCTAATTATAGCACAGGATGCATGATGAGACAATAAATTATCTTAAAATCAATTTACTATTGAACTTTAGATGATTTAATTAGCCAATCAACGGCCTAATCACTCATATAATAAAAAAACTTATTAAATTATTGACGTTAAGAGAAGATGGCTTTATAATTAAAGTATAAGGTTAAGTATAACCTTATGCTTAACTATATGTTTTGTTCCATTAAATTAATAGAATATATCTTACTGCGAGCAGGTGGTCATAACCTTTAGTTAATTGCTGTTTCGCAGAGGATGCTCTAAGATTAATTCAGAAAATTATTGCTTTTTTATGCATATCGGCTAGGCATTAATAAGGAGGGAAACTAAGATGAAGGTCAATCGTAAGTTCCTGCGTAGCGCAGAAAGGCTTAGCTTGAGCGCTATTGCGAAAGATTCCGCTGCACAGAAAATTGTCAGCGCTGTTACGGCCATTGGTTTTGTAATGCAGCCTGTAGCTGCACTGGCGAGCACTATTACAAGGGCGGACAAACCTGATGTTAATCTGGCTACCAGTCCTGTTACCAAAATTTTTGCAGAAAATGTTTTTGGTAATGTAGCAATTAACAAGTTTGATAAATTCCAACTGGACGCTAATCATATTGCCAATATGTACTTTGGCATGAGTGAAACAAGCAACAGTGCTGCTAATTTGGTCAACTTTGTTGATTCACGTATTGATATCAACGGCACCGTCAATGCGATTCAGAACCAAAAGATTGGCGGTAACCTTTTCTTCTTCAGCTCCGACGGTATGGCAGTGGGCAAAACCGGTGTGATTAATGCAGGTGCGCTTTATGTTGCTACGCCGACGAGTACTAAATTTGATGAATATAAGAAATTTGCTGATCAAGATAATTTTGATACCATAATCAAGGATGAGGGCTTTGCCAAGATTCCCATCAATGCCAGCGGCACCATTAGCGTATTAGGCAAGGTTAATGCAGTAAATGCTGTTAACATGCGCGCTGCCAAGATTGGCGTAGGCAAAAATGTAAGTGGCGAGGCTTTTGACAACGTGGATGCAGGCGCAACGGCAACGGGTGCGTCTATTAGTACTGGTGTTGTTGATTTTTCTAATTTAGTAAATATCAAAGGTAAAGTTAATGTTAATGCAGGCTTGACTGGAGACCTCAAGGCTACTAAAGCTAAAGATGCCAGCGGCGATATCGTTCTTGCAGCCTATAACAATTATAATGATAACTATAGTGTCACGGATGACTTCAGCAAAATTGCCGGGGAAAGCGTTAATGCCGAGCTTACCGTTGCAAAAGACGCTGTGGTGAAGGCTGCAGGCAATGCTAAGCTGAGCGCACAGGCATTGAATAATGTTGTAGTTGAAGAATCCGACCAATATAAAGAAAATTATACTCCCTCTACCGCAACTAATTCCCATCTTTATGGGCAGATTGTTACTACTAATGCCACAGTCAATGTTGATGGCACTGTTGAAGCAAAGCAGGTTGATATTACTGCCGATGCAAAGAACCGTTATATTAGCGCGGAAAGCAGTGTGCTGAACGCCAGCAACGTTACTTCTAATATCGTGGGCGCACTCACAGCAAATCTTGATGCTTCCTATGCAGTTTTGAACAGCAAGGCTGAGGTCAATGTAGGTCAGGACGCTGTTATCAACGCCACCGGCAGTGATACTGTTGGCAGCGAGGGCAAGGTTGTAAAGCCAGCGCTGAATATCCAGGCGAACAGCAGCGTGGAAGCTGGCGCAGGTGCCAGCACTGCTTTACTGAAGGTTATGAACGTGGCAGGCACCAATATCATCCCGGCGGCTGCCGTAACCTACAGCAAAACAAATAATGAGGCAGCAGTAAATATAGACGGCACCCTTAAATCTAAGGGCGGCGCGTCTGTTACTGCCTTGGCCGACAGCAAGGTGAACAGCGAAGCCAAGGCCACCACTATGGATGTTTCTGAAAATCCCAATTTGGGTGATGTAGCGTTGAATATCACTACGGGTGACAACACGAGCAGTGTTACCATTGGCAAGACTGCGAAGATGACCGAGCTGCAAAAGGACGTTAATATTGAAGCGAAATCTGTGAACAGTGTGATTACCAAGGCAGAGGTAAGCACGGGTGAAAAGGCCGTAGTCGCTACCGCTATCAACGTAACCGATTATGACAGCAAGGCAGATGTCAACATTAATGGCAACGTAAGCAGTAAAGAGGGAAGCCTGGCTATTAATGCAGAGAATGTTTTGACGGATAATACTGTCATTGCCAACAACGCTATGGGTTCTTCGGCATTTATGAAGAAGATTGTTACCAATATTAAGGGCCCTCAGACTCTTGACACACTTATCGGCGAAGGCGGAGCTAAGGATAAAGCTTTGGGCGGTATTAAAAACTGGTTGGCTAACGCCAAGTACACGCCGCAAAAGCTGAAGGATAAGCTTAACGCACCATCTACTCCTTCTACGCCGACGCAGCCTAAGCCCTGGGATAAGCTGGCAGATTTCATGAGCACCGGCGTCAGCGTGGGCGTTGCAGTGGAAAGCAATACTGCTGATGTAAAAATTGGGCAGGGTGTTGCGCTCACTGCTAAAAATGATCTTGATATTACTGCCAAAAGCGTTATTCAGGATACCCAGATGCAAATTACCGGCAAGAGCAATAACTATGACAAGGATACAAGCAACAAAGCACTTGTTAATGCGTCCGTGCTTTACGGCAAGCTGGATAATACTGCAACTGTAACTGTAGCCGGCGGTGAGGAAGCAAAAGGCTCAGCGCCTGCTACCGACGTTACTCTTACCGGTGGCAAGGTGAATATTGCGGCCAACAGCAGCTTTGAATATAATCGTATCAACCGCATGGTGCAGGAGGTTATGGATGCCTGCGCCAAGGTTAAAGATGCCTATAAAGGCACCAACAATGATGAAATCAACGCTAAGGCAGATGCTTTGAGCACTGCAGCAGATGAATTCTTTACATATGCCAAGAATAACTGCTTCTCTTCCAACGGAGAAGAGCAGGTAGATTTCATGGACCTGTTCGGTGGGGAAACATTCCAGAAGTTCACTAAAGCTTGCAATGACTTGACCAGCGCTTTAGGTGATAAAGCAGCGGGTATTGCTGTAGGTCCGCTTAACGTAGTGAGCGCAGCTGCAGCCTTTGCTAATCCCAATAGCTACCTTAACTTTTCGGCAGGCAGTGCCAACGGTGGCAAGAGCGGATCTAATGCTGCTACGATTGCGCTGGCAGGCAGTGCAGTAGCTACAGACATCAGCAACAATGCGCGCGTATTAATTGGCAAGAACGCTAACATTACTGCAAAAGAAGAGCTGGCAATGAAGGCTGCGTCCAAGCAGTTTGATGTATCGCTGGCAGGTAAGCTCGGCTTAAACGGCGGTGGCGAAAGTGCAGTTGGCGGAACCTTTGCCGTTGGCCTGGCTGATGCCAACAGCCTTGTTGCGGTTGCACAGGGAGCGAAGCTGACTGCAGGCTCTATAGCTATAGGCACAGAAAATAAAATTGACCATGTTCAGCTGTCGCTTGCTGCAGGCAAAGGCGCAAGCAAGGGCGTCAGCGGCATGGTGGGATACCTTGAGGGTGCAAGCAACAGCCTTGTTTCCGTAGATGACGAAGCAGTTATCAACGCAGGCACGGGCGCAGTCAACCTCAATGCTAAGAATGATACTAATGTTTATAGCGCAGCCGGTGCTGTGGCTATGGGCGAAACTGCAGGCATCGGTGTGGCAGCAACGATTACCAATTTTGACCGCTATACCTATGCAGCGATTGGTGATAATGGCTATGCAGCTCCTCCGCAGGCTACAACTAAGCAGGGCGAAAGCGGCAGCGATAGCGGTGATAAACTGGGCGAGGACGCAAATGCGGACCGTAGCAAGGAAGCCGAAAAGCTGGCGAATACTGCTGCCGAAAAACGTGCAACTCTGCAGCAGCTGGTGCAGAATGCTTCCGGTCTGCGTCAGGGCACGGATGATGGCAAGACTTATACCGAGCAGGCAGATTTCTTCGGCTCCAAGACGGCCGCTAATACAAAAGGCTCTATCGATGCAGGCTCGTTTAAGGTTAATGCTGAAACCGGCGGCAAAATTATCAATGTTGCTGTTGCCGGCGGCGTATCTACCGCTGATGACAGTGGTGAAGTTGGTATTTTTGACAAGCTGGGTAATTTCGTAAGCAACAAGACTAATGCTCTTACAAATAAGCTCCATGCTCTTGACCATAAGGTAGCAGGCAAGATCAACGGCCTGATGGACCGTCAGACCGAAGCGCAGAAGGTACTGCCTACTGACCAGACACCTAAAGCTACTCCGTCCGGGCAGCAGTCCTCTGTAACTATTGCCGGTGCAGGCAGCGCAGCAATTAATCTGCTGGATGGCGATACCGGTGCGCTTGTAGACAATGTTAAGATTAATATTGCCAAGAATACTGCTGAGGATAAAACTATCACTGTAACTGCTAAGGACACTACTATGATGGTAGCTGCCGGCGGTGCTGCAGGCATTTCCTGGAAAAATCTTACTAAGGATAATAACGCGAACAGCAATAATGCGGCCTTTGGCGGTACTGCTGCTGTAAATGATATTGATTCGCAGACCTTGGCGGTAATCAGCAACAGCGAAATTGAAAACGCTGCTGCGATTATCAACAATGCGCAAAAATCCGGCTCGCTGGCAGCTGCAGGCCTGGGCCTGGCGCTGGCGAAGAATTCCGGCGGCAATGGCGGCACTAATATTGCTGCTACCGTCAATGCGTCGGTAAATATTGCAGATAATACTGCTTATGCATTGCTGCAGAATAATAAGGTGAACACCGATACTGTCAGCGGTGAAGACAAGCGTGCAACCTCTATTACCAATACAGCTTTTGATAACGATATCCAGATAACCGGCGGCGTGAATACCAGCCTTTCTATTGGTGGCGATAACGCTTTTGTCGGCGGCGCGACTGTGTCCTACGGTTCGCTGAAGAATGATGTGCAGGCGGCCATTTTAGGTGGCACCTATGACAAGATTACTACTGCTGATGTCAAAGCGACTACCAATATGACGCAGGTTGGCGTAGCTGCCAACGTGAGCGTTGCAGGCGGTGCCAAGACCTCCTATGCCTTCTCCGGCAATTCCGCCTACAATTCCCTGAACAATACCACAGGTGCGTATGTCAAGGGCAGCGAAATCAGCGGCGCGAATGATGATGCTAGCAGTATTCTTACTGTAGATGCAGCCAACAAGGGTAACGTGTACAGCGTCGGCGCAGCAGTTACCGCAGGTACGGCCAATGCTTTGAATGGCGTGGTTGTTGTTAACCGCGGTCGTAATGATGTAGAAGCTGTGATTGACAAATATGACGGCGAAAATGCGAAAACTGATGGTGGACGTACGAAGCTCAATAATATGAGTAAGGTGGCAGTGAAGTCCTCGGATGACAGCAACCAGCTGGCAGTAGTGGGTGCGGTAAGCGTCAGCGCAGGCAGCAATGCTAAATTTGCGGCTGGCGGCAGCGTAGCTTATAACGAAATCGGCAATATCACCGGCAGCGCTGGCGAGAAAAAGCAAACCAACAAGGCTGCTATCAATAATGCTGATATTACCACTACTGAAGATGGCAAGATTAGCGTCAATGCCATAGATGAATCTACGCTGACGACTATTTCCGTAGGCACCTCTATTACTACCGGTAATGTGGCCTTCAGCGGCGCAGGCTCTGCTGCTATGATCAAGAAGGATACCGATACAGAGCTTGTTAATACCAATATCAATAAGGATAAGAATAATGCAGCGACTGTGCAGGCTACTGCTGACAGCAAGGGTAAGATTACTACCGTTGCCGTTGTTGCTGCAGGTGCTAAAGACGCTGCGATTGGCGCAGGTATTGCGGTTAACCAGCTCGATGCTGATACCAATACTACTGTTACCAATGGTGAATACAAGGTTAAGGGCTTCACAGCTGAAGCTAAATCTGACAGCAGCATTCTTTCTGTCGGCGTAGCTGGCGGTGTTGCCAAAACTGCAGGTATTGCCGGTAATATCGGCGTAAACCTGCTGGCGAACGATACTAAGGCTGCGATTGACGGTGCCAAGATTAATGCAGACGGCACACTGGCCGTAATTGCCAAGAGCAAGGATACCCTGCAGAATTTTGCAGGTGCCTTTGGTGTGGCTGCAGGCGGTCAGGCCGGCGTTGGCATGGGCGTAGCCTACAATGAAATCAGCGGTACTACTGAAAGCATAGTTAATAATGCAGAGCTGACGGCAGCAGGCAATGATGCGGGTGTGGCTGTCAACGAACGCAATAAGGATAATGATAATGTAGTCAGCGATAAAACTCGCAAAGGCGTTATTATTGCGGCTGATGCGGAGCACAAGCTGACGAATGTAGCAATCAGCGGCGGTGTGGCAGTCAGTGCGGACGTTGGCGTGGGCGTAGCAGGTACGGTTACTGTTAACCGTATTTTGGGCGCAACCAATGCCAAGGTAACGGATAGCAGCATTAATGCAGCATTGACCGACCGCAGCAAGGCAGACGTTTATGTAGCAGCAAACGATGCTACCAAGAGCGAAAGCCATGTAGGTTCGCTGGGTGTAGGCGGTGGCGCTGATGGTGGTGCAGGTGTCGGTCTGGCATCTGATACCGGCGTTGTCAGCAGAAATGTAACGGCAATGATTGACGGTGGCAGTGCGAAGAAGCTTGTCAACGGCAATAGCATTGATGTCGCTGCCTTGAATAAGGCGAAAATGTCGACAAACTCCTACGGTGTTGCCGCAGCCGGCGGCGCTTATGGCGCCGGAGCCGGCGCAGGCACCGTTTCGGTTGCTAAGCTGGACGCAGAAACTACTGCTGCAGTAAAGAATATCCAAGGCACGAATAATGGTTTGGCAATTACTGCTGACCACGTTAACGATATTACGTTGCGCAGCGCTGCTGCCGCAGCTTCCGGCGCGCTCGTGAGTGCTGCCGGTGGCGCAGGCATCGGCGTAGTGGATGATGACAGCAAGACTGTTGCTGAGCTGAATGGCAGCAAAGTAACGGCTGAAACAGGTGATATCACTGTTAACGCTGCCAACAAGACTGATGTGACAACAGCAGTCTTTGGCGTAGCTGCCAGCATGGTTGCAGGTGGCCTGAATGTTGCTGTAAATAATCTGGACAATACTGTTTCCACGCTGGTGAAGGATAACAGCAACCTGCAAGCACAGGGCACCTTCGCAGCGAAGGCAGATAACAGAGTGAAGACAAGCTTTGTTAACGGTGCAGATGCTGTTGGCGCTGCAGGCGTTGCCGTTGGCGTAGGCGTGAACACGATTGACACAGGCGTTATCACCGAAATCAGCGGCAGCAAGATTACTGCCGGTGCCATCGACGTGGCAGCAACCGAAAAGCTGGACGTTAAGCAGGTAGTAGAAAACGCTGCGCTCGGCGGACATGGCTACAGTGCGAACGTCAGCGTAACCACGATTGGCGCAGCAGCTGCAGACCAGTATGGCGATACTGAAACTACGGATAGTGATAAAAAGGCAACCTTTAATGCAAACGATATTCTCAATAAAGCAAATGCTGCAATTGAAGGCCAGGGAACTGTCGGCACTGTTACTAATAAAGACGGCAAGAGCAGTTCTAATGCTGCAGGCATGACCTTTGATAAATATACCGACAGCAACGGCCAGAAGCTGAGTGCAGGCCCCGGTACTACTGCCAGCAAGGGTAGCAGCAAGGCTGCTGGCGTGCAGGCGAAGGTAAGCAATTCTACGCTGCAGGCAACAGGCGATACGAAGGTTAATGCTAAGCGTACTGTTGACGCCAAGCTGACATCGGCGCAGGTGGCAGCAGGTATTGCAGGCAATGGCATTGCCGCTTCTGTTGCAGTGCTGGATGTAGAACGCAAGACCGGCGTAACCATCAACAATAACAGCAAGCTTAGCGGCAAGAATGTAACGCTTGGCAGTGCGCAGGACGGCACATCCAAGATTGATGCTTATCAGGTAGCAGCAGGCGCTGCTTTCGCAGGCAGTGCTGCCTACGCGCAGAACAGTCTGCATGGTGCTAATGCTATTACTATCAATAACAGTACGCTTCAGGCTACAGGCGATAACAGCTCCAAAGGTACGCTGACCGTTAAAGCAGAGGATACCAGCAGTGCAGCAGTACGCACTATCGGCGCAACTGCGGGCGCTATGGCTGGCGGTGTGCTGGTAACTAATGCTACGAATAATAGCGATAATACTGTAACTATCGGTGGCAGCAAGCTGATTGCCGGTAAAGATGTATATGAAAAAATCTACGTGCCTTCCACAAACGATAAACCAGATTATTACAAGACGAATTACGATAATGTGATTGGCTACAACAACATTGGTACGGTTGATGTTGCTTCTGTCAAAGCCAACAGCATTACTGCAGAAACCTACGGTGGCATGGTTGGCGTTGCTGCGGCGCAGGGCATTGTTGCACTCGCTACGGATGCAGGCAGCAGCAAGGTTAACGTAACCGGTGCTTCCGGCTTCCTGGGCAACAGCGTAAGCCTGAACGCAACCAATAAGCCTGCAGTACGCGCAGAGGCACAGGCTTATTCCGGCGGCCTGCTGGCGGTAGCAGGTGTGGCTGTATCCAAGGCTAAGGCCAGCGGTACGGTAGAAGCAAAGGTTGCGGACGGCAGTAGCTTTGCAGCCGATAACGTAGAGATTACGGCAAACGTAACAACTCAGACTGCCAAGGACAAGAACGATAACGAATATGTTGTAGATAATGTAAGCGCCAAGACAATCGGCGCTACTGCCTCCGGACAATACGCTGCAGGCTTCAACACTGCTTATGCAGAAAATGATATGACAGTCAGCGTTGATGTGGGCAAAGAGCAGTATAATGTCAACGCTTTGAAGCTCAAGGCTGATAATGCTTCTGTTATTTCGGCAGATACCTTGGGCGTAACGGTGGGCGGTTATATTGCCAGCGGCAGCAACTGGTCTGATACTAAGACGAACCTGACGACCAGCGTGAAGGCTGCAGGCGTTAAAGAGAATGTATACAACAGACTGGGCGCTGTAAACATCAGCAGCTCCGGCTACAGTGCAGTAAACAATGATGCCAATGGCTATGGCGGCGGTATCGTAGGCTTCAACCCTGTTGCCGCAAGGTCGCAGAATGAGATTAAGACCAATACTACTGCTGATGTGAGCGGCAAATGGCAGGGTGTAGGCTCCCTGAGCGTTGCAGCCAACAATGCGGATAAGCTGGATATTCTGGCAGATTCCCTGACGGCGGCCGTTGTCGGTGCCAGCGGCACAGAAATTAAAAACAAGGTTGCGCATAACGCTAATATCAACGTAACAGGCGATATTACAACCAGTGGCAAGCAGTTCTACATTGCCAACAACACGCTGAACCATGACGTTGACCTGAAGGGCAGCGGTTATGGCGGCGGCAGTGTCAATGTTAATGATATGGACAACGTGCTGAAATATACTGCAGGCGTGAATATCGACAATGCAAACTTGAACGGTATCGGCAGCGCAGGCTCGATTGAGGCGCTTGCTTATACCGACGGCAAGATGAATTACAGTAATACACTTAAATCTGCCGGCGTTGTTCCTGTTACTATCGCAGCAAGCAAGAATGTTATCACCTATAACAACAGCATCAAGGTTACTGGCAGTAAGCTGTCGACGGCGAAGGCTGATCAGGATATCACCCTTGCGGCAACCGATGAAACCACTGCAACCTTCGATACTACTGCTGATACCCAGGGCGGTGCTGTGGGTGCAGCTTCTGCCAAAACAGATAACACTCTGAACCGCAGCAACAAGATTACCGTTACTGACGGTAAGATTCTCAGCACTAATGACGTAAATATTTACGCAGGTGCAAACCTGGACGGCATCACCTCCTCGCTGACCTATAACGTGCTGGCGGATGCATATAACAAGACGGCAGTTCCTCTGGCTACTGCTCCGAAAGCCAAGAACACGATGACGCAGGAAAATCAGGTAAGCATCAACGGCGATATCGACAGTTTACGCCACGTCAACTTCAAGGCTGGCAAGGGCATGACCACTGTATCGACCTCTGCCCGCGAATATAACATCTATAAGGGTACCAGCGGCATCGGTTCCGTTACCTCCACCGCTTTGGGAGAGGTAACTCCGGGCGAAACGGTTGCCAACTATGTGGATATTGCCAGCGGTAAAAATGTACGCGCAGGCATCCATAATAATCTGGAGCTTACCATCAGCGGCAGCACTAAGGTTATACAGCCGCAATATAAGGATGGTAAGGTTGTTAAAGAAGGCAGCATAGACTTCAGCGGCATCAAGGTTAAAACCGACCAGGATTGGTTCGATACCAATCAGAATGTTACTGCAGATGTGGTTGAGCTGCAAAATGGTCTTTATGCCCGTCTGCAGGAAATTAATGATCTTCTGGGCCAATATGCTTCCACTTCTGACGAATACAGCATTTTGAACAGTGAAAGAAACCGCATCATCACTCAGATGGAGGAGAATGGCTTTGTCAAGACCAGCGTAGAGAATGGCAAAACCTACAAGAGCATTTTCGATAAAATTTCTTTGCCGGCAGTTGATGTCAAGGATATCGTTGTTTCCGGCGGCAACATCAATATCGAGGCTGACAAGCTGCAGGGCAGCGGCAGCCTGACGGCGCAGGGTGCCAAGAACCTGACGATTAATAACAGCAGTGACCTGTACCTGAAGATTAACGACCTGGCTATCAAGGATAAGGGTGGCGTAATCCGCTACAACGATGCTGAGGTGAGCAAGGTTGACGGCTTCAATGGTGCAATGAATACTGCTGCAGGCACTAACGCTGATCCGAAGATTACTGTCACGAGCACTGGCACATCTACCAACGGTTTGACTAAGGCTGATATCGGTGTCTTTGGTACTGTGCAGAACAGCACTGGTGACGTTTTAATCCAAAACAGCAATTACAATATCAACGTAGACGGCAATGCCAATATCAGCGCCCGCAACATCGAGCTGAAGGCTGACAAGGGTTCGGTAACTCAGAACAGCAAGGGTCTGCTGCTTATTGGCGGTGACCCGGTAACCAAGTACCAGTTCAGCGATGCTATTGCCAAAAAGATTCAAAGCTATGTTTCCCAACAGGCTATTGCTGGCAATACTACGATTGACTGGCTGAGCAATATCGGTAGCTACGATGATTATAAGAAAGCTTTGCTTGATAATAAGGACGCTCTTGGACTTACTCCCGCAGAGGTTAAGGAAATCGAGAATTACAGCGTCGATAAATCCAGCGGTATCGTTGCAGGCAACAACGTTTATATCAGCGGCCTGAATGTTAACCTGGACGGCCTGGTACAGAGCGGCTACAAGGAATTCAAGGTTACGCTGGATAATGAAGCAAACAACAAAATCGGCAAGCTGGATAGCGACTATGCACGTAACCGGACTGCACTCACCGACCAATATGTTATGTCCAACGATAAGTATTGCGTAAGCACTAATGCAGGCGCAGTTTATAACGCAGCAACCGGCGCTTACGACTATACTGTCAAGGTTTATTACAACCCTGCAACTAAGGAACTGCTGACGGAAGCAATTGAGCCTAACGGCGGTAAGATTTATATTACCGGCGCTCTGTCGAGTACTGGCAGCGGCAAGCTGCTGGCGATGGACGGTACTGCCAACATTGCGATTAATACTACAAACGCAGACCGCGATTTGCGGGTGAACAAAATCACCAATAAGGATATCACCGGCCTCATCAGCATTAAGGATACGCAAAAGAAAACCTTGACTGAGTACACCACTGATGGCCAGAAGATGTCCGTTAAAACAACCACTCTTGATAATAGAGGTAACGCATTCTCTACCAGCACAACGCCGGTTGATGGTTCTGCTACCACTTATAAACCGGCTGACGGTATGACAATCAATTGGACTGGCGGCACCTCCGGTGATAAGAAGATTATCAAGTGGCAGTATGAGAAGGACTTCGTTTTCTGGGGCCTGATTAAATATGGCACTACTAAGGACTTTGTCGAGAACGAGGAAGTTAAGAACGGTAAGACAGAGGTTTCTTCCTCCAGTATTACTGGCACCGATCCGCTGGGACAGGGTACTGTTATTAAGGTTAACAATAACGCCAAGGAATATGGTGTAACGACCAAGGACTATAATAATCCTGATGAATCGACTTACACGCCTGTTGTCGAGAATAAAAAATATTCCGGTGTATCTGGCAAAATCTTCGGCTATGGCAATTGCACCTACACCTGGACTGAAACCCAGATGCATTCCACCAGCAGTACCTATACAATTAAGGGCGATAAGCCGATTAATGTTGGCTTTATGACCGGCGGCAGCGGTGACATCAGCGTTACCAGCGCCAAGGATATGTATCTTGCAGGCAATATCAGCAATGCGACTAAGGATGACGGCAGTGCAATCGGCAAGGTTACCTTAAACAGCAATGGCGGCGCTATCAGCTCTGTTGGCAGTGCACGCGTTGACGCGGATGACCTGACTGCTAAAGCAGCCAAAGGTATCAGCATCAATCACAGTGCGTTGGGCAACATGGCGAAGCTGAATATTGAAGCAACAACTGGTGACGTAAGCATCAATTCCGACCGCGGCAAGCTGCAATTTGTCGGCGGCAATAAGGGCGCGTTGAGCGGTAACCTGGTAATTAACGCAGCAGGCGACATTACTACGGCTAGTGATACTGTTTTGAACGGCAACCGCATTGATTTCACCACTCTTGGTGCGATTAACGCAGCGATTGCTCCCGGTCAGACGCTGACCAGCAGTGATACCATGTCTGCAAGCGTAAATGCCAATGCTTATGGCGATATTACACTGACCAACAGTAATGGTGATATGCGTATCGGTCATATTGCCAGCCAGAATGGTGATGTAAGCCTCACAACCAGCGGCAGCTTTATCGACGCAGTAGGTGACAGCACCTTGTCCGACAGCGAAAGCAAGCTGCAAAAGTGGCAGGAGCTGGGACTGATTAACAGTAATGACAAGGCAGAAGAAAGCGCAGCATCTGCAGCGGCAGCCAAGAGTGAGCGTGTGCAGGCACTGGAAAACAGGGCAAAGCAGCTGGCTATGGCAGATAAGAAATATACTGCAGAAGCGCAGAATGCAGCTTTGGCAGAATACAAGGCCTTGGCAGAAGCTTACAAAACTAATGGCGAAGCAGCCTTCGAAGGCAAAAACTATAGCCAGGACGTTAAGGACTGGGCTAAGATGTATGCAGAGGTTGATAACAGCACTGCCTATGGCTGGAGCAAAAATGAACTGCTGTATGCTATTCAGGACAGCGTTCTCAATGCAGCCCCTGGCCAGGTACTTACAGTAGATAAGGCCAACGTTCAGGGCAAGAACATCAGCCTGAGCGCAGGCAAGAACATCGGTATCGACGGCGAAGCAACCAACATTGCCTACAGCGAGATGGGCAAGCTGGATAATCTTAAGCTTTTGGCACAGGCTAAGGCCGGTGATCTTACCTGGAATGATGCTGACAACAGAATTGAAGTTCGTCAGCAGCGTCAGATTACGGTACAGCTGACAGATGGCGGCAAGCTGAATCTTAAGGCCAACACCAGCGGTGCTGACAATACCGGTAATGTTTATCTGGCAGGCGTTAAGGATACTATGCTGGATATTTCCGGTACGATTAACACGACGCAGGATGTTAAGCTGCTCAGTGATAAGGGTATTCGCATGAACGACGGCAGCATTGTTGCCGATAACCTTATTATCCAGGGCGGCAAGGGCAATGTAGGCAGCAAGGATGCCTTCATCAAGACTAATATCAGCGGTAATCTGGAAGCTAATACCGATACCGGTTACGGCGTATATCTGCATCAGACGGCTGCAGGCGGCAAGCCGGCGCAGGTGCTGACAATTCAGGATGCGGCAACAGGAACACTGGTGCTCAAAGCAGATAATGGTATGCAGATGACTACGGAAGCAGGCAAGAACACCGGTTATCTGAACGCTAACAGCATTAATTTGCAGGCAGCCAATGGCGATATCGGCAAAGCTGATGACGGTATCCGCATTCTGGAAAACGGCGCTGTGATTAACGCTAAGGCAGAAAACGGTTCTGTTTACCTGCAGGGCGCAGGCACGAAGGATGCAGGCCTGGTAGTTGACAGCATTACTGCTAAAGGAAATGCTAAGCTCAACCTGGATGGTGATGTAAACTTCGGTAACGACACAGGTAACGGCAGCATTAGCGCAGGCGGAGATGTAACTGTTAACGGTAACAATGTTAACCTGAACGCAGGTACTGTTACTGCAGGCGGCGCAAGCAATATCACTGCAGGTAAAGATGTGAACGTAACAACCGGCAGCATTACATCTAGCGGAGCAGGCAACATCACCGCAGGCAACAACGTTAACCTGAACAGCAGCACGCTGGCAGCGGGCGCTGATAGCGTAATTACCGCAACTAATGGCAATATCGCACTTGGCAGCAGCGGCATTACGGTGAACGGTGCTAACAACGGCTTGAAGCTGGATGCCAATGGCAGCGTAATGCAGGATGCAGCGGCTGCAGGTATTACTGCAGACAATCTGACAGTTGAATCCGGCAAGACGCAGCAGCTGCTCAGTAGGAACAATAAGGTGAAGAGCCTGACGATTAAGGGTAAGAACGCAGGCAGCAGCCTGATGGTTGATGGCGTAACCAGGTTTAATGGTACGACGGATAATCTGCTGGTTACTGTTGCTGATTCTCATATCAAGGGCGATGTCCTGATTGAAAACTACCAGGCAGATACCGGCAAGATTACCATTAATTCCACTATTGATACCTCTAAGTATAATGATGAGCATACCGGTAATATTACGGTTACGACCGATGGCGATATTACTACGGCAGACGGAGTTGCTTTGAATGCAGCTGATAAGGTAAGCATCAATTCTAGGAAGGGATCTGTTGCAACTGGCGGTAACGTAACAGCCAATAATGAAGTAGACATCGATGCAGCGAATAATATCACTGCTAACGGTAGCCTCACTTCTACTAATGCTAACGTAGATTTGAACGCAGGCGGTAGCATTATGACGAATAGCACAGTAAATGCGCTTAACAACGTAATTGCGAACGCTAACGGTAATATCAATACCAATGGCGATGTTACTGCAACAAACGGTAAAGCAGTTCTTAACTCCAGCACTGGCAGCGTAAATACCCAGAACGTAACTGCTGGTCAGGCAGTAGATATCGATGCAGAGCAGGATATTACTGCAGACGGAAATCTCATCTCTAACAGTGGTGACATTACTCTAGATGCAGGCGGCAGCATTACAACCAAAGGCACAGTAAATGCGCTTAACAACGTAATTGCCAACGCTAACGGTAATATCAACACCAATGGCGATGTTACTGCAACAAACGGTAATGCAGTTCTTAACTCCAGCACTGGTAGCGTAAATACCCAGAACGTAACTGCAGGGCAGGTAGTAGATATCGATGCAGCGAATAATATCACTGCAGACGGATACCTCAACGCTAAAAATGGTGACATTACTCTGGATGCAGGCGGCAGCATTACGACGAATAGCACAGTAAATGCTAATAACAACGTAATTGCGAACGCTAACAGCGATATCAACACCAAAGGCGATGTTACTGCAACAAACGGTAAAGCAGTTCTCAACTCCAGCGCAGGTAGCGTAACTACGAAGAACATAACTGCTGGTCAGGCAGTAGATATCGACGCAGCGAAAGACATCACTGCTAGCGGTAACCTCACTTCTACTAATGCTAACGTAGATTTGAACGCAGGCGGCAGCATTACGACCAGCGGACAAGTTAAGGCTCAGCAGAATGTTGATTACAACGCCAAAGGCAGCATTACTACAGGCAACAGTATCAACAGCACGGCTGGCAACATCCACCTGCAGACAGACGCAGCTAAAGGCGACATCACCTTCGGTGGCGATGTAACTGCCGATCATGGCAACATCAATATCGACGTACTGCAGAACGGTAGTGTAACCGACCATGACGACAAATTCAAAGCTCTTGGCGACAAGGGTGATATCAACAGCGGCAACTTCGCACTGCAGATCAAGGGTACCGGAGATGTTGACCTGCACGAGATTTATGCTACCAACAACGCGCTTATCGACGTTGCCAACGGCAATCTTACCTTGGCAAAAATCGACGGCAATCTGGTAGCTCTGCAGCTGAAGACCGAAGGCAAGCAGATGAAGGTTGATGAGCTTATCGCAGGCACCAAGATTATTGCTCAGGGCAGCGACATTGACCTTAACAAGATTCAGCAGCGTCTGGATGCTGACGGCCTTCTGACCATCGTTCCGGACGGCGCACAGCCTGATAAGCCTATTGACAACCTGAAGATTGGTGAGATAATTACTAATAAGGGTGTCCGCTTCGAGCATCTGTGGTTGAATAACGGCTCTATCAAAGTTAGCGAGGGCATGTTCCATATCGATAAGCTGGTAGTCAACAATGTTGCGCATTTCAGCAATAAGCATATGAAGACTGCTGTATGGGGCGCACCGCCGCAACGTGACGGCAGCGACAGCGTTTACTGGAACAACATTGCAGTGAACAACCCGGCAGATAATCTGACTGAATGGCAGCAGGAGGGTACTAACCCGGATAAATGGATGTACCTGCACTTCACTGCACAGCCGAACGTTCAGCATAGCAACGGCGCACTGCTTGACTTGCGCAATTACGATTATGTTTATGACCAACGCTTTACCGCTGTAGACCATATGCTGCAGCAGCTCAACGAAAACAAAGCAGAGGAATATGACATCAATCACGCACCGGATGTAGTACAATACTTCCGCTACGACCTGTATGACCTGGATGAAGACGATAACAAGAGTGAACCCGTAAAAATCACTGTAGAAGCATAGGAGGAAACGCTGATGAACAAAAAGGCAGAGGCTTTTATCAAATACTTGGATGATAAGAAGATTACCTGCTTTGCCATTGAACAGATTAGCGAGGATAAGCTGAACACAGTGGTCTTCCGTTCTCACATTGTTGTTGAAGGCCAGCGTCTGCCGACGCTGGTCATCCTGGACAGCAGTATTTATGGTATGCTTCGCGTGCAGCTGGCAGCAAATGCTGTCAACGAGAGCAACGAAGGGGCTATTCTGAGAGAAATCAACAAGGTGAACCGTCAATATAAGGTGTTCAAATATTATCTTACAGATGACGGTTCACTCTACCTGGACAGCTGCCTGCTCTGCCAAAATGGCAGGCTGGAGGGCGACATGATTTATACCGTGCTGGATGTAATCATCAAGCATCTGGAAAAGGAATATAAAAAAATAATGCAGCTCATCTGGCAGGCTAATTAGTCTGCCGGATGCAGCAAAGTTATGTATATCAAAGGGGTGTTGACGATGATTACTAATAAAACAAGCTTGCTTCTGGTTACGCTTTTGCTGGGATGCAGTGCCGTTGCTTTTGCAGGGCCTACAGATGAGCAGGCAGCAGAATTCCATAAAAGCGGCCTGAACAACGCCGGTGTGGCAGCCAACAGAGCGATAGAGTATATGGAGCGCCAGCGTGTTGCCAAGCAGATTGCAGAGGACAAGGCCAAGGCAAGAAGCAAGGTAGAGCAGGGTAGCGAAAAGCCTGATGCGGAGCAGCAGGCGGCAGTAACCTTTAAGCTGGAAAAGCTGGAGCTGGATGAATCCACTGTACTGGAGCAGGCAGAGCTGCAGAAGCTGACGGCTGAGTATATCGGTAAAGAGGTTGGCGTCAAGGATTTGTACGAGCTGGTGAATAAAATTAACAAGCTGTATCTTGATAATGGTTACTTTACCTGTCGTGCAATTTTGCCGGCACAGACGATCAAAAACGGTACGGTAAAAATTGAGCTTATCGAAGGCAAAACGAATGCTGTTGAGGTGCAGGGCAACAAGTATACCAAAAGCAAATACATCAGCAAGCGTATGAGCCTGAAGCAGGGCGAGGTTGCCAACATCAATAAGCTGAATGACGATTTACTGCGCTTTAACGCTGCCAATGACGTGCAGCTGCGCATTTCTCTGCAGGCCGGCAGTGAGCCTGGCACTACGGATTACGTCATCAGCGCCTATGAACCGCAAAACATTACCTGGACTGTTTACAGTGATAACGCAGGCAGTGATACGAGCGGCGAATACCGCGGCGGCCTGTTCTTTACGGACAGAAGCCTGACAGGTGTGCGTGACGCGCTGACGCTGAATACGATGCTGAGCGACGGCACCAAATCCTTCGGCCTTGGCTACAGCAGGCCATTAGGCCATAGCGGTACCAAGCTGAACCTGCAGTACAGCGCCAACAGCGTTCACATTACGGACGGACAGCTGGAGCCGTTGAATGTACGCGGTCATGCTTATGCCATGAACGTTGGCTTGAGTCAGCCGTTGGTAGTGACGGAAAAGATTCGTACTGAGGCAACACTTGATTACGGCCAGCAAAATTCCAAGACTGATTTCAGCGGCCAGCATTGGCTCGATGATACCATTAAAGGCGTTACGGCAGGCTATTCCGTAACTAATTACGGCGCAAGCTCTGTTATTTACCAAAAGCACAGCTTTAACGCCGGTACGCATACCAATATTGCCGATAAGGACAAGGATTTTTCCCTGTACCAGCTTAATGGCCTGTACCAGAAAATGTATCAGCATGGGCAGCTTTTGAGCCTGCGCCTGGACGCACAGCGTGGCTTCAACAATTATCTGCCTTCCGCCCGCCAGTTCTACATTGGCGGCATGTACAGCGTACGCGGCTACAAAGAAAGCCTGCTTGGCGGCGATAGTGGCTACAGTGTGGGCCTGGAATATTCCGTGCCTGTGACTAAGGACAAAAAGACTAATGCTTTAGTCTTTATGGATCATGGTCAGGTCTTTGGCGACAGTGCCTTTGACAGCCATGTACTGACAAGCTGTGGTCTGGGCGTGCGCAGCAACATCACCAAGCACTTCGGTGCTGTGGTAACATTGGGCGTGCCTTTGATTAAGGAAATCAATAATACTGATGTAGATTCAACTCGCATCCATTTCATGGTAAGCGGTCAATTCTAAAAAATCTTGGGTAATAATAGGACTAGGGAAGCCTGGTCCTATTTTTTTACCTGTATATATGTAGGAAAAAGAATCTTTGCCTGTAGCTGATATCCTATTATATGAAAAAAAATTCGATAACTGATGACAATTACCACAATTCAAGCTATAATAAGTATATAAACAAAAAATTATTTTATGAGGTGACATACAATGCAATTTCCGATAGTTTTAGGTGTTTCTGCACGTCACGCACATCTGTGCCGTGAGCATATGGATATTTTATTTGGTGAAGGCAGCGAGCTGCACGTTAAAAAGCCGATTGGCCAGCCTGGTCAGTTTGCTTCCGAAGAACAGATTACCATGGTAACTCCCAAGGATTCCATGAAGCTGCGCATCATCGGTCCTCTGCGTCCGGAAACTCAGATTGAGCTTTCTCTGACTGACGCACGCAAGGTTGGCCTTGATGCTCCTATCCGCAACAGCGGCGATATCGTAGGCAGCGCAGGCGCTAAGCTCATCGGTCCGAAGGGTGAGTTGGAGCTGAAGGAAGGTATTATCATCGCAGCACGTCACGTGCATCTGTATCCGGAAACCGCTGAAAAATACGGCCTGAAGGACGGTGATATCGTTGATATCCAGACAGAGGGCGAGCGTTCCGTAACACTGCATAATGTTCTGGTACGTGCGGGCGTAAAGCATGCTGACGAGGTTCATATTGATACCGACGAAGCTAATGCCTGCAACCTGGGCAGTGGCGTGATGGTGAACGTTGTTACCAAATAACTTCCTTATAATAAAGTAGAGGAGCGAAAGCTTATGAATAAAAGTGCGATTTTAGCAGCAATGCTCATCCTTGCAAGCAGCAGTGCTTATGCCTACGAAAACAGCTATGCAGGCTACAGTGTTAAGGACGGTGATCCTTACGTCCGTTTTGAAACAAATAAGGTTTACGCCTATAGTAATGCGCAAAGCAGTGATATTGCCAAGGTGATGCAGGAAGCAGCAAAGCAGGCTAAAAAGAAAAATACAAATGGTGGTTTCCTGGATAAGTATCAGGGCGTTAATAGTATAAACTATTATACAGCAGACGAAATGAAGGAAATCATAGGAAGAGAATTTTCCACTGCGTATTTTGATGCTGAATATGAAAAGCTTGCACTTTTGAAACGCTCCGAGCTTAATTTAAAATCTGTGCCTACACCTCTTTTAGATATGGATAAATATAATCTTTTTGAGAATAAAGGCAATATTGTTATCCAAAACCAGCTGCTAAAGGAAAATATTGATAAAATTACTCCTGTAATCAAGCTGGAAGAAATCGGTGATAACAAGGCCATCAGCCTGAAGTACCTGTATAAGCAGATGAACCGTCTGATAAATGTTGATCTTACCTTGATCTCAGCTAATGACAGACTGTATGTGCTGACTAATTTAAATCAGAATGGCACTCTTTATGCACCTAAAGCTAAGCAAGCAGAGGGGAAAGCGTCTTCCAAAGAAGCTACAAAAGAACTCAAAAAGGTTACGCTGAAAGAGGTTCTGCAGCAGGCTATAAAAATAGAAAATATCAAGGCAGAAGATGTGCCGGATTCTGTCATTAAAACTTTCCATAAGCAGCATCTTCAGCTTGTCAAAAATTTTACAACCTTACAGCCAACTAAGGAAGTAAGAAAATTAACTTTTACAGATAACACTATGGATAAAGAAATAGTGTTACCTGATGACTGGTATTATGCCCAAGTCAAGTATCAGCTTAGTGAAAATACCAATGCTACCATTACTGGAGCAGGTTCCGTACATGAAGCCAAAGAGGCTGCTAAAGCTGTTGATCTTGAGGGTATCTTCAATGTCGTTTCTTATAATTTTGAAGTTTTAGATAAAAGTGATGATCCAGTAGTTAGACAAGCTGCTTTTGATAAAGTTGCCGATAAATATTTGGAAGAATATACTAAAGCAGTTCAGCATATGAACTCCTGCTTTATTACTACAAGCGTTAAGGTGAAAGACGATGGCTGGAAGAATGCTTTGGCGACTCCTGCAAGCAATCAGCTGGGGGTAAATGCCTTTTTGCGTGACAATTTGCAACGTTTAAAGGCCTATAGAAGTGAAAATTTTGCGCTGCATGATTATAACTACAATTTAGATTTCACATCGGAGAAAGCTAATATTGATATTAATGCTGATTTCATGGCACTGAAGAGTTTTAATTTCAACAGCAAATTGTTTCTTGGTTGCAAGAATGATATCGCCAGTCTGATGTTTTTTGTCAAAAAAGCTGATTTCACGCCAGATGCAAAATTAACTGAACAAATTAACGCGTGGAAGTTCTAAAAATTTTACTGGATAACTAATGCACCGTTTTTCCAACAAAAGGATGGTGAGTATATGAAAAAAATTACAGCCTTGGCGGCAGTGCTTGTTTTGTGCGCTGCGCACGCTTCAGCCTACGAAAACAGCTACGCAGGCTACAGCGTTAAGGACGGACAGCCTTACTATAAGCTGGAAGCGAAGAAGGTTTATGCGTATACCAATATCAGCAGCAAAAAGGTTTATCAGAACGAAGAGGATTTAAAAAATACCGCAGTTAATATTGTTAACTATTACACAGCAGAGGATATGGAGCAGATTTTAGGCGAAAAATTCTCTACTGCTTATTTTGATGCGGAATATGAGAAGCTGGCACTTTTGGAGCGCTCCCAGCTTAATCCGAAAACCGTGCCTGCGCCGCTGCTGGAGCTTGATAAATATGCCGAGCATGACAGTAACGGCAATCTGACGATTCAGAGCAAGGTGCTCAAAGAAAAGCTGGAAAAGCTCACGCCTCTTATTAAGACAGGGAAAATTGCCGGCAAAAAGGCGATAACTATTTCTTACCTATATAAACAGGGTGATGTGCTGGTTAAAATTGATACCAGCCTTGTTTCTGCCAACGACAGACTTTATCTGCTGTCTACCGTAAATACTGACCAGGATCTTTACGCACCTAAGAAGGACGAAAAAGACGCTGACGCTGATGCAGATATTGATGATATCGATACTGACGAAGAAAGCGACGAAAATGATGAGGCCAAGACCGAGCCCAAATCTGCTGCTTCCGCAAAGGAAGAGATGGAAAAGGCTCTGGAGGTTGAGAACGTTTTTGTTCGCGATGTACCGGCCGAAACCATGCAACGCTTTGATAAAGCACACACTGATCTGCTGAAGGGCTTTAAGGCTTTTACTCCGACAAGCACGCCGAAGGCTATCAGCTTTACTGATACTGCAGTCGGCAAAAGTGTGCAGCTGCCGGATGACTGGTTCTATGGCCAGCTGAATCTTAAATATAAGGACAAGGGCACATTTTACCTGACTTTGGCTTCTTCAATGAAGGAAATGCAGGAGGTTGCCGCAAATACTGATTATGACAGTGTTTATTCCGTATTAGCTATTCCGCAGGCTGACCCCGAATACCAGAAGAAGGTTACGGAGCTTTACAGCAGCGGTGCGCGTAATGTTCTGCAGCATTGGAATCATCTGCTGATTACTGCCAGTGTTGATAACATTACCGACGCTGAAATCAAAGAGCTTCTTTCAACGCCTGTTGCCAACAGACTTGCGGTTGAGAGTTTTATCTCCGAAGGTCTGCAGCGCATGAAGGGTTTCAGCAACGAATACTTTGCTTTGAAGGATTATAAGACAAATTTTGACTTCACCCAGGAAAAAGCTCTTATCGGCATCAATGCTGATACCGATTTGCTGAAGGATTTTGCTTATAACAACAAAATTTTACTGAGCTGCAACCAAAAAGCTGCTACAGCGATGCTTTTTATCAAAAAAACTGACGCTGAGACAGAAAAATCCCTTGAACAGCAACTGAACGAATGGCACTTTTAATTACATAGGTGCAATGAATTGCAGTGCATGAAAATCTCACGCCTGAGAAAAGGAAAATTTAACATAATATACATTATCGGACGTAAAATATTATTTTGCAGTCTTTGTGGTAAAAAGGCAGCATTATAGACATGTTTATTTCCCAACTGAGGAAAATGCTGAGAAAAGCGTCAGATTATGAGTATTCTTCGCTTTTTGCTCCTTCCCCGGAGGTTTTGAGAAGTTTTTAGCATTTTTTATGTTAAATCAGCCACCATGCGCACTGCTGTTTGACGAAATTACTTTTATCTGTTATAATTTGTATAAGGTTAACTATAAACACATGATTGGAGGGTCTAAAATGGGAAGAAGAAAAGCACTCCCGCCGGACTTTGATGGCAACTATACCGAAGATATGTTGTCTGAACGCCAACGTAACATTTTGAAATTCGTCCGTACTTTTATTAATCATAAGGGCTATCCGCCTGCTGTACGCGAAATCGGTGCAGCAGTAGGTTTATCCTCCAGTGCCAGCGTGCATAATCATCTGAAGAAGCTGCAGGAGTATGGCTTCATTCAGCGTGATGCTGCTAAGCCGCGTGCTCTGGAGCTGATGAGCGAAAGCGATGCCTGGAGAAACAAGCTCCTTGTTCCGGTACCGTTGGTTGGGAAGGTTACCGCAGGTGTTCCTATTCTTGCTGTCGAGAACATCGAAGAGACCTATCCTATTCCTCGTGACCTGATTGGCTGCGACGATGATGTTTTCATGCTTTCCGTATGCGGTGACAGCATGATTAACGCAGGTATTCTGGATCATGACTACATTATTGCACGTAAGCAGAATTTTGCTAATAACGGCGATATTGTTGTTGCCCTGATTGACGGCGAGGAAACTACCGTTAAGCGTTACTTCCGCGAGCTGCGCAGTGTGCGCCTGCAGCCGGAAAACGATAAGTATGAGCCTATTGTAGGTTCTGACAACATTAAGGTGCTTGGTAAGGTTATTTCTGTATTCCGTATGCTCTAATAGCCTGACTGTAAAATGCATGTAAAATGATGTCACTTTAGCGTCAAATACAAAAAACAGCTCTTTACAGAGCTGTTTTTTTGTTATATATTATAGTTATGAATGTGTGTAAACGATTTTTACAAGGAGATGACGCATATGTTACATCCATCTACTGATATTATCATGAACGCCCAGCAATTCTTTGCTGCGGACCAGAGCGAAGCTAATCTGGTGAAGCTGCTGCATGCAGTCAGCGTAATGCTGCAGGAAGGTGCAGAGGTGCTCATTCCTACTGCTGCAGATGCGCCGGAGGGCCAGCTGCTGCTGCAGACGCAGACTACGGACAGCGGCTTGGAATATATGACGGCTTACAGCAGCAAAGAGGCCTACGAGCAGGGCGAGCCTTGCAATGTTATCAGCCGCCCTTTGGTCAACTACTTTGAAGCTATCCTGCGAATGGATGGCATTGCGGGTATTATCTTTAACCCTGCTTCCCCTGCTTCCCCTGCTCCCTTCAATATTCAAAACCGGATGATCAAGGAGCTGCTGGCCGATGCCCGAAAGAACAAGGCGCAGAACGCTATTTCCGTTTGGCGTGGTGACATAACTACGTTGGACTGCGACGCGATTGTCAATGCTGCCAACAGTACGCTTTTAGGCGGTGGTGGCGTTGATGGTGCTATCCACCGCGCTGCAGGACCGCAGCTTTTGGAGGAATGCAAAACCTTAGGCGGCTGCACAACCGGTGCGGCAAAGATTACCTATGGCTATAACCTGCCTGCAAGCTACATTATTCATACTGTAGGCCCAATTTATAATGGTAAGGTTGAGCAAAGACTGGAGCTGGCCGACTGCTACAAAAATTGCCTGGACCTGGCACGCAAGCATCATCTGCACAGCATTGCTTTCCCGGCGATTTCTACCGGTGCTTATGCTTATCCTGTGGACGAGGCTGCCCGTATCGCTCTTTTGACCTGCACTGAATGGATTAATGCCAACGCTGATTATGGCATGAGCGTTGTACTGACCTGCTTCAACAGCGGCGTTTATAACGCTTATCAGGAGCTTGTTAAAAAGGCGCAGAATGGCGAGCTGGATTAACTAGCACTTTTATGTACAACAAAACCCGTGACTCCCTTCGGAGGTCACGGGTTTTTATTAACCTTAGCGTAAATTTACTAGCGTACAGATTTACGCATTGATGATATTGTTGAACAAAGATTTATTGGCTTCGATAGGCTGCTTGCCGCCGACTACGCAGATCAGGCCGTCGCTGAGCATGTCCTCTACTACCTTAGCCAGTGCCTGCAGGTCTTTATTGCTTACATTGAGGATTTCGCTGCGGATGCGCTGGCGCAGCTCAACGGGAACGTGCTTCAGATATTGCGCGGTTGCCTTGTCAAGACGCATGCTGTTGGTCAGGGGCTTATCCATCGTGCTGATGGTACCGATAACGTACTTGTTCAGCTCGCGTTCGGGGAATTCTTCGTTTCTCAGCCATTCTGCCAGACCTTGGTAAGCCTCTAGAGTTTTCGGCAGCTGCGGGTCGCGGTAGGATGCAAACACGCCTACGCCGTTCAGCTCAAAGCGTGCGGTAACACCGTAAGCGCCGCCCTGAATACGGATTTTGGTCCAGAGATATTCATAGCTCAGAATGGTTTCCAGTACAGCCATAGCGCCCACGTATTTGTGACCGTGCTTAGCAAAGTTGCCGCCTGCAGCAACGTATTGCACCTTACCTGCGGTAGCAATAGCCTCGTTAACGGTGCCTACGGGCAGAACCTCAGCCTTCTCCCCTGCTTCTGCCTCAGACAGCTTGCTGATGAAATCAAGGCACTGCTGTTTTACTGTTGCCTGCTCTTTTACGTCACAGCTATAGCTGAGCAGGAAACGGTTCTTCTGGAAGAAGCGTTTGATTAACAGGCGCAACTGCTCCAGTACCTGCGGTGCCAGCTCGTCGAAGTTATCGGTCAGCTTTTTGAGGAACTGGTAATAGCTGAATTCATCCTGCTCGTTGACGCGTGCGCCGGCAGAGCAATAGGAGAACAGTCTGGTGATAGCAACGGTCTGACCGCGGTTGAAGAAATTGTCATCCCAATCTGTTTTCAGCTCGGATACCAGCTCGCGGAAGCGCTCCAGATCGTCCATCTTGCTTTCCAAAGCAATGGCCTGCAGGATATCCAGCATTTTCGGCAGGTTATCGGTGAGGCATTTGCCTTTGGTGGAGAAGTAAATTTTATAATCATCCGTAGATTCTGCTTCGGTGAAGGCGCGTACAGCGAACGCAATGCCACCGGTATACATGATGGCGTTGGTTGCCAGCTCCTGATAGCTGTAGCGCTCGGTGTTGAACTTGCCCATGATATCTGTGAGCAGATAGCACAGAGGCAGCTTTTCGGCTTCCATATCGGTAATATCAAAATAGAAGCTGGTATAAGCGATTTTGTTTGTATTGCGCGGAAGATACAGCAAATGGCTTGCGCCCAGCTCTTCCTCCTGCGTTTCAATCTTCTCTACCTCCTGCCTGATGTCGCTGCGCTTCAGTACAGGGATGGTTGCGCGTGCTTCCTCACTGTCGGGAGTAGCCTGCAGACGGTGCAGCTCGGCGCATTCGTCGATATGCTGCTGCAGCTCCTCCTGGCTCATCTGTGCCTTGATAGCGCTCATCTTGGCAGCAGCGGCTTCCTGGTCTGCTTCCTCCTTGCCGGGCTGCGGCAGCAGGGTTACCAGCACCTTATGGGTGTTGTCCAGCAGATAGTTTTCAATAATGCTTTCGTAATAGTTGGTTTTCAGGCCCTCGCGCAGAGCTGCCAGATATTTGTTGTAACAGAGGCCCTCAATCGGATTGCCGTCATACAGCCAGTTATCCATAACGCCGATGCCCAGAATCAGTCCCTTGGGATAGCCACCGAAATCTGCTTCACGCAGCTTGAATTCCATGGAGTTGATGTTGGCCTCTAACAGCTTTTTGTCAATGCCGTTGATGGTGATGTCCTGCAGTGTTTTATAGATAACGCTAATAAATTTATCGCGCAGCTCCTTCTCACTGCCGCTGGCACGGATAGAGAATACCGGCTGATACATGCTTGAGGTATAGCTGCCGTTGATAATCTGGCCCACACCTGCATCCATCAGTGCACGGCGCAGTGCGGAGGATTCGCTGTCCAGCAGGGTGCTTTTCAGCAGGCTCAGAGCCATGCTGGTCTGCAGGTCGGTTGCCTTGCCTGTTACGATAGAAAGCTCGTGATATGTTTTGGCAGTGCAGTCCTCCTCTGCCCCAACCGGATAAAAAGCTTCGATATCCGCAGTACGCGGCAAGGACTGCTGTTCTGCGATGGCGGAATCAACAGTACCGGTTTTCTCGAAGCTGCTCAGATATTCGCTGTCGAGATATGCCAGAGTAGCGTCGATATCCATATCACCGTATAAATAGATATAGCTGTTTTCCGGGCTGTAATAGGTTTTGTGGAACTGCTCGAATTTTTCCTGAGTCAGCTGCGGAATAGCGTCCGGATAGCCGCCGGATTCAAAGCGGTAGCAGTTGTCGGGGAACAAAGCCTTCATTGCTTCGTTTTCCAGATATGCGTCTGGCGAAGAATACACGCCCTTCATCTCGTTATAAACAACGCCGTTGTAGCTCAGCTCGCCGTCGAGGCTGTCCAGATTATAATGCCAGCCCTCCTGACGCAGGGTGTATTTGTTCTGATAGAAGGAAGGATAGAACACAGCGTCCAGATAGACGTCCATCAGGTTATGGAAGTCCTTATCGTTGCGGCTGGCAACGGGATACATGGTCTTATCCGGGAAGGTCATTGCGTTCAAAAAGGTGTTCAGAGAACCCTTGACGAGATCCACGAAGGGCTCCTTTAAGGGATATTTACGGGAGCCGCAAAGAGAGGAATGCTCCAGAATATGTGCTACACCTGTATCATCTGCAGGCGGAGTTCTGAAGGAAATAGAAAAAACCTTGTTATCGTCATCGTTAGCAAGGTACAAAAGGCGTGCGCCGCTTTTGATATGCTCCATGATATATGCCTGGGAACTGATTTCATCTACAAATTGTGCTTGTAAAACCTTAAAGCCGTGGTATACGGCATTTATTGCTAAAGTCATTGTTGCCTCCTAAAAATTTACACTATGGTATTTATTATAACATATTTGCATATCTATTGTCTGAAATTCTTGTAAAAACAGTTAGCTGTTGCTAAAAAAGATTATCTCCTTGCCAAAAGCGCTGTTCTTGCCTATAATAATTAGTATAATAGGCAGACATGGAGGGAGTATTGATGGAAGAAGCACGCTTTACACTGCGCATTCATCCTATTATTATGAATAAGATGAAGCATTTGGCAAAGATAAATGGCCGTTCGGTCAATAAGGAAATCGAACAGATTTTGAAATGGGTTATTGATGATTACGAGCGCCAATACGGCAAAATTGAGCTGACCAAGGCGGAAATGCCGGGCTTCAGCACAGGCGCAACGGTTAAGGAAGCGCCGGAGCAGCCTATGGAAATGCTCTTCGGTTTGGATAATAAAAGCAAAAAATAATATGTAGGCTCCCCTGCCCTACGCTATACAAATAATTAAGGCACTACTGCGCTCACAGTAGTGCCTTTAGTGTTTATGCTTATTTTGCTATTGCGTGCTCCTTCAGCTCCAGCTTTTGCTTTTCTTCTACCTCTTTGATGCGGCAGCTGGCGAAAATAGAACCGGAAACGTTATGCCATACGCTGAAGATAGCGCCCGGAAGCGTGGCCAGCGGATTAGCGGCGAAGTTTGCGGTCGCCAGAGCAAGCGCCAGACCGCTGTTTTGCATTGCAACTTCGATAGCAATAGAAGTTTCCTTAGCGTAGGATACCTTCATCAGACGCGCCATGCCCAGGCCCAGTGCCATACCGATGCCGTTGTGCAGGACAACTGCCAGCATTACGATCAGACCGCAGCTCATCAGCTTAGCAGCGTTGACAGCAACGATACCATCGATAATGGTTACAATCGCTACAACGGAAACCAGCGGCAGAATACCGCCCAGCTTGACGATGGTTTCGTGGAAAAGGCTGTTTAAGATGATACCTGCAAGCACAGGCAGCAGCACAATCTTCACTACGGAGAGTACCATAGCCATAAAGCTTACCTCAACCCAGGAACCTGCCAGCATGTACACCAGCACAGGTGTTACTAGCGGTGCAATCAGAGTCGAAGTGATGGTCATGCCAACGGATAAGGGAACGTCACCCTTAGCGATGTAGGCAATAACGTTGCTGGCAGTACCGCCGGGGCAGCAGCCTACGAGGATAACGCCCAGAGCGATATCAGTATCAAGATTCATCACTACAGCCAGAAAATAGGCTGCCAGGGGCATGATGGTGTATTGCAGGATACAGCCGGAAATAACCTCCTTAGGTCGGGAAAAGACGATTTGGAAGTCCTCGCGCTTGATGGTCAGGCCCATTCCGAACATTGCCGTGCCCAGGAAGAGAGCGGTATACTGCGGAATCCACATGAATTTCTTCGGATGGGTAAAGGCAATCGCAGAGGTGATTAAAATCACGACGGCGATGTACTTGGATAACAATCCGCTTACCTTGCCAATGATGTTTAAAACGCTGTTTTGCTCGTTCATATTAAATTGCCTCCTTACATGTATGCTGCCCTGGGGCAGTCACGCTGTTAATTGCCTCGAGCAGAAGCAATTACATGGGTATTGTACCACAAAAAGGAGGAAAAATCCATGCCCGGCTTAAAGTATCAGCAGGCCTCCAGCAGGTGCGACACCTTCACCTGCAGCTTATCTGCGATGCGGAATACCAGGTCCATACTCGGGCGCGCGCTGCCGTGCTCGATTTTACTCAAATACTGCGGAGTAATGCCTATCTGCTCTGCGAGCATCCCCTGCCCCAGCTCCTGCATGATTCTGTAATAACGTATTTTTCTGCCCATTTCTACATACTTTTCGCAATACATATATCATCCACTCCTCTACTTCTTACTGATTATAGCTTACAGTATTTCCGGCATTTCTTCATGTAAAAAAAGGTGCGAAGACAGCCTTGATACTGCTTGCCAAAGTAAATACAGGCGCATTCCTGAAAAACGTGCCGGCAATCAGTGTTGCTTTTGCGTTATGCCTTAGCATAATCTTATTATAAAAAATAGGATAGCCAGAGATTGGCTATCCTAAAAAATTTTTAGAGAAATTTTTAAATATTTTTTGCGAAAATGAATTTTGCACTTAGTTTACCGGTATCTCCTGTCTGGAAATAACCTCAATCAGCTCGCCCTGGCTTTTCAGCCAGATATCAATGCCCTTGCCGAAAACCTCCGCTTCGATAAGTGTGCCGTTTTCGCTCTCCTCTACTACCTTGGCAGTAGGCAGGCGGTCAAGGATGTACTCGTAGCTGCCACCCTTAAACAGGAAGCGCAGGCGCTGCAGATGGCCGCCGTACATAAACTGGATGCGCTTGCGGAATTCGCCCTCCTCAAAGCGTTTGGAATACGGAACGGCAAAATGCGTTTCGGTGACGCTAAAGCTGTTGATTCTGTCAATGCGGTAGATAGTCGGGAAGGGATCGTTTTCTATCTCGAATTTGAGCTCTTCCTTCTCCTTGGGCACGATGAAGCCTGCCAGATAAAAGTAGAATTCGGAGAACATGATGCCTACGGGCTGCAGTCTGCGCTGCACCAGTACGCCGTCGGTACGGCGGTAGTTAATGATTATCTCCAGATGCTCATGCACAGCGCCGCTCAGCTCCCACATTTTCTTCAGGAACTTGTCCTTGTGCTGCGGTTCTACATAAAGCAGCTTTTCGTTGCCTATAAGCTCGCTCACACGCTGCTGCTCCGTTTTAGGGATACAGCAGTCAATCAGCTTATCGATAATCGGGTAAAGCTCATTTTTGGTGAAGGCCCTGCTTTCCAGCAGTATTTTGAGCGTGGCGAAAACCTCCTCGTTGGACAGCAGATTGCGTGAGGGCGGTACAAGCTGGTAAGCGCCGAGCTTCTGGTTGTAGACCAAATCCTGCACCAGGCCTGATGCTTCATTCTGCTCATGTAAAAAGGACCGCAGGTCTTCTATGTCGCGCTGAATAGAGCGTAAGGAGCAGCCGAAGCGTTGGGCCTCTTCCTTCTTGTAGAGCATTTTGCCGTCTACCAGGCGCGAATACATATAAAGCAAACGATCCTTTGCGATGCGTAAATCTGTCATTATTAGTTCCTCCCTGCCATGAAATTTGCAAAGCGGCTGATGTAAGAAAATCTCTTTAAGCTTATTATAGCACAATCATTCTCTTAAGCAAACGTTTTGCCACCGGCTATAAGCAAATTTTACCATAGCGGGAGGACACATATTGTCTTTCTCTAAAAATATTTTTGGCTTTTTTATTTATTTTAGAGATAACAGGCTAAAAATTACGCCTGTTCAGTTTTAAGCGTGGGCAGAAAGCCGTCCAGTGCTTCCAGAGCACGTGCTGCAATCTGAGCGTTCTTTTCTCTTTTCTTGCGGATGCGTACAGTGAGCGGCGGAATGAGGCCGAAGTTGATGTTCATCGGCTGGAAGTTTTCAATCGTCGGATTGCTGATGTAGTTGGCCAGTGCTCCGTGCGCAGTTACTTCGGGGAATTCTACCTCCGGCAGCTCCAATACCGCTCTTGCAGCAGCTAAACCGGCCATCAGTCCGGAGGCTGCCGACTCGACGTAGCCTTCTACGCCTGTCATCTGTCCGGCAAAGTAGAAGCGCTTGTTGCTGCGCAGGTTGAAGTGCTTATCCAGCAGCTGCGGCGAATTCAGATAGGTGTTTTTGTGCATAACGCCGAAACGGACGAACTCTGCGTTCTCCAGACCGGGAATCATGCCGAAAACACGTCTTTGCTCCGGCCATTTGAGATGTGTCTGGAAGCCTACAAGGTTGTAGAGAGAGGCTGCAGCGTTATCCTGACGCAGTTGTACTACTGCATATGCTTCCTTGCCATTACGCGGGTCAATGAGGCCTACAGGCTTCAGCGGACCGAAGCGCATGGTGTCCTCGCCTCTTGCAGCCATTTCCTCGATAGGCATGCAGGCTTCAAATACATCATGCTCAAAATCTTTTACGGGAGCGCTTTCCGCATTGCAGAGAGCTTCCCAGAAGGCAACGTATTCCTCTTTCGTGTAGAAGGGGCAGTTGAGGTAGTCGGCGCCGCCCTTGTCGTAGCGGGACGCACGATAAACCTTGTCATAGTCAAGGGAATCGGCGGTAACAATAGGCGCTGCGGCATCAAAGAAGTGCAGATACTCAGACTTTAAGAGCTTTTTTATGTCGGCAAAAAGCGCATCGCTGGTCAGCGGACCGCTGGCTACGATGACAGTGCCTTCAAGGCTTTCCAGGTCGGTCACCTCTTCGTGGATAACGGTAACAAGCGGATTGGCCTTTACTGCTTCGGTTACGGCAGCGGCAAAGCCGTCGCGGTCGACAGCCAGAGCGCCGCCGGCAGGCACCTGATGTTCGTAAGCCTTTTCCATGATGAGGGAGCCTAAACGGCGCATTTCTTCCTTCAGCAGGCCGACTGCGTTTTCAATATTGCCTGCGCGCAGGGAGTTGCTGCAGACAAGCTCGGCAAAATATGCGGTTTTATGTGCTTCGTCACTTTTTACAGGACGCATTTCGTGCAGGATTACAGGGATACCATGGCGCGTGAGCTGGGTAACGGCTTCGCAGCCTGCCAGCCCCGCACCTATTACATGTACAGGAGAGATAGTCATTTATTCCTTGCTGCCTTTCTTAGTTGTAGTAGTTTTTTTAGTTGCGGTTGTTTTCTTTGCAGTAGCGGTTTTTTTGGCGGTAGTTGTTTTAGTAGCGGTAGTCTTTTTTGCTGCAGTGGTTTTCTTCGCAGCAGTTTTGGTAGCAATAGTCTTTTTTGCCGCCGTAGTTTTCTTGGCTGCGGTAGTTTTGGTTGCGGTTGTTTTAGCTTCCGTAGTCTTTGCTGCAGCGGTTTTGGATGCATATACCGGTCTTGCCTTGGAGCATTCCGGGTTGCTGCAGAACTTGCGCTTGCTGCCGTTACGTTCTACGTGTTCTACCATCATAGACTTACATTCCGGACATTCTTCGTTAAGCGGCTTATCCCAGGTGGTGTAATCGCACTCGGGATATCTTTCGCAGCCATAGAATACCTTGCCGGTCTTGCTCTTGCGTTCGAGGATATCGGCGCCGCACTTAGGACATTTGACGCCAATCGGGTGCAGGATAGGCTTGGTATTGCGGCATTTGGGGAAGTTGGGACAAGCCAGGAACTTGCCGAAGCGTCCCTCGCGGATAACCATCATAGTGCCGTCGTTGCATTTGTCGCAGGGTACGTCGGATACTTCCAGCGGGATTTCAACGATAGGAATTGCCACGCCGGCGTGGTCCAGCTCCTTTTTGAAGGGACCGTAGAATTCGCTGAGGACTTCGTCCTTGGTGTGCTTCTTCTCGGCAACCTCATCCAGCTTTTCCTCCATCTGGGCGGTGAAGCCGATGTTGATGAGTTCCTTGAAATATTCGGTGAGCATATCTACAGTCATAATGCCAAGCTCGGTAACGAGCAGCTTTTTAGCCTCTTTGACTACATAGCCGCGGGTAAGCAGTGTAACGATGGTCGGGGCAAAGGTGCTGGGGCGGCCTATGCCCTTCTCCTCCAGCTCCTTGATGAGCGTTGCTTCGGTGAAGTGTGCAGGCGGCTCGGTGAAGTGCTGCTCTGCCGGCAGTAGCTTGTAAAGCAGCAGCTTGCTGCCGGGTTCGACGTAAGGAACCTTGGAGTCCTTTTCTTTATCGTCATATTTGCTGTGCAGCTGCAAGAAGCCCGGGAATTTCAGTACGGAGCCTGTTGCACGCAGCTGGTAGTCGGCAGCATCAATTGTCAGGGTGGTAACGTCATAAACAGCGTCCGTCATCTGACTGGCAACAACGCGGTTCCAGATGAGTGTATACAGCTTCAGCTGGTCGCCGGTGAGGTGTTCCTGCATCTCGGCCGGGGTGCGCATGACGCTGGTCGGACGAATCGCCTCATGCGCGTCCTGCGCATTCTTTTTGGTACTGTAATGGTTGGCCTTGGCCGGGCAGAATTCGCTGCCGAAGTTTTGCTTGATATAGTCGCGGATTTCATCAACGGCTACGTCTGCCAGACGCACGGAGTCGGTTCTCATGTAGGTAATAAGGCCGACGGAGGTTTTGCCCAGCGATACGCCTTCATAAAGCTGCTGTGCGAGCATCATGGTTTTTTTGGCGCTGAAGTTGAGCTTTTTGTTGGCCTCCTGCTGCATGCTGGAGGTAGTAAACGGCGGTACGGGGTGACGCTTGCGTTCTTTTTTTACTGCGTCGCTTACCATATAATCAGCCTTGGAGAGTGCTTCCTCCGCTGCTTTTGCCTCCTGCTCGTTGTGCAGCTCCAGCTTTTTGCCTTTGTATTTTACTGCTTCCGCTTCAAAGAGCTGGCCCTTGCTGCCTTCACGCAGCTTGGCGCTCAGTGTCCAGTATTCTACCGGCACGAAATCTTCGATTTCACGGTCACGGTCGGCAACAATTTTAGTTGCAACAGACTGTACGCGGCCGGCGCTCAGGCCCTTGCGGATTTTACGCCAGAGCAGCGGGCTGAGCTGATAGCCTACGATGCGGTCTAAAATGCGGCGTGCCTGCTGTGCATCAACCATATCCATGTCAATGCAGCGCGGATGCTTGATAGCGTCCTTGACAGCGGCAGCGGTAATTTCATGAAATTCAATGCGGCAGGCAGATGTAGGATCAAGGCCCAGAATAAATGCCAGATGCCAGCTGATTGCTTCACCCTCGCGGTCAGGGTCAGTTGCCAGTAAAACTTTGTCGGCTTTTTTGGCTTCAGCCTTCAGAGATTTGATTAAATCGCCCTTGCCGCGGATGTTGATATATTTCGGCTCAAATTCGTTTGCATGCTCCTCGTCCGGCAAAAAGGTTACACCCAGGGTGCTTTTCGGCAGGTCGCGCAGATGTCCCATAGAAGCCTTTACAGTATAGTTTTTTCCTAAAAATTTTTCGATAGTCTTGGATTTCGTAGGTGATTCCACGATAACCAGAGTCTTTGCCATTTATGTTCCTCCTACTTTCGGTAGTAACGCTGCGCCTGGTCCGCAGCCACCAGTCCGGCGGCCTGCAGGTCAAGCAGCTCCATGCTCACGGCAGCAAAAGCGGCTCCGCTCTGCTCCGTCAGCTTTTCTAAAGAAAGCGCCCCTGCCTGCAAAAGCGCAAGCAGCTTCGCTCCTAATTCCGTTGTGACAGGTGCGGGCACAGGCTTTGGCTTCTGCGGCGCACAGTCAAAAATACTCGGCTGGGTTATGCGGCGGTTCATCGCCTGCTGCCAGCTTCTTTTATCGTCTAAAATATCCTGTGGCATATCCACAAGCTTGGCACCGGTGCGGATAAGCTCGTGACAGCCAATGCTGCTGCCGTCGAAAATATTCCCCGGTACGCAATATACCTCGCGTCCCTCATCTGCAGCGATATTCGCCGTAATTACAGCGCCGCTGCGCTTGCCTGCCTCTGCAACCAGTACGGCCTGCGACAGACCGACGATGATGCGGTTGCGCGCAGGAAAGCTGGCCGCTATGGGCGGTACTCCCGGCGGGTATTCCGACACCAGTGCGCCATGCTCGGCAATGCGGGCAAACAGCTTGGCGTTTTCGGACGGATAGACAATATCCAGACCGCAGCCCAGAACTGCCACCGTCACACCTCCGGCCTGCAGGCAGGCCTCGTGCGCCGCCGTATCAATGCCCTTGGCACCGCCGCTGATAATGGGTATGCCCTCGCACGTCATAGCCTGCGCAAAGCAGGAAGCAGCACGCACACCGTATTCCGTGCAGCGCCGTGAGCCGACGATGGCCAAAGCATAATTTGCCTGCGGCAGCTCGCCCTTGACGTACAAAACTAAGGGCTTGTCGCTCAAGTTCTGCAGGCTCTGCGGATAGGCAGTGTCGGTATAGGCCAGTATCTGCACGCCGTTATGACGGCAGAAATAATCCAGCCTTTGCGGCAGACGTGCATCACGGTTGCTGATAAAGTTTTGCACTGCTCGCGGCGTACAGAGCCCTGTTGCCGTGAGCGTGGCGGCGCTCGCTTCAAAAACAGCGCGGGCACTGCCCAAAGCGTTAATCAGATCAGGTATTCTGCTGCGTCCCAGACCGGGGACAACAGCGCAGACAGCGGCAAGATATAAGGTATCCATAAGGTCACACTCCTCCTGTAATACATACATTATTATGCAGTCAGAGCGGAACTTCATGCCACAGCCTTCATAATATGCGATTTTCTTACATTATAATGATGAAATTCGTATTGGTCAAGTAAATTAATTATACAATAGAAGAAATTATCAGCAAAATACGGGGAATTTTATTCACGAAAATGCACAAAAATCGGCCTATATACAGCAAAAGGACTCCCTCATACGAAGGAGTCCGAAAATTATTTTTGCAGTCTTTGCATAACGTAATCGACAATCTGCTGTGCTGCCAAAGGATGGGCATGCTCGCTGCAGGCTGCTGCCTCACGCGGGCTTACCGTGCTGTTTTTGATGTGCTGCACCAGCTCGTCGGTAGAACGTGCTACCAGAGCGCCGCAATACTGCTGCAGAAAGGCGGCGTTGCCCTCCTCCTGCCCCGGTAGCGGCTTGTAGATTAAAAGGTCCAGTCCGCTCGCCAGCACCTCGGCAGAGGTCAGACCGCCGGCCTTGGTAATAATCATATCCGCTCCGGCCATGAGCTGCGGTACGTCCTCACGGAAGCCGTAGATTTCGGCCGTTGCGCCGTATTTGGCTTGCAGCTGTGCCGCCAACGTCTCGTTGTGGCCTGTGACAGCAACAACGCGCAGGTTTTTCAGAGCGGCGCGCTGCAGCGCAGTAATAATCTCAGCCATCGGCAAAAGGCCTTCACCCCCGCCCATCAAAAGGCAGACGCGTTCGTTTTCGTCCCAGCCGAAGAACTCGCGGCATTTCTGCTTGTCGTGCTTAATCATAAACTGCTGGCGCACAGGAATGCCCGTAGCCTGAATGTCGGCAGTAGTAGTGAGCTTGTCACGCAGCAGCTCGTCGGCGATAAAGTAGGTGTCCACGCCGTCGCAAACCCACCAGCGGTGAATCGTAAAGTCGGTCACTACAGCGCCGAGCCAAAGCTTGGGATGCTGCTTTTTGTAATAGCCGATAATACCTGCGGGTGTAGCGTGCGTGGCGATTACCGCGTCAGGCTGCACGCTGCGCAGGTAGCTGCCGCCTAAGCGTGCCAAGAGGCTGTTTAAAAGCTCACGCAGCCATAAGGAGCCGCCCTGCTTATTGCCCCAGCTGTAGGCCAGCTTGTAAAGCCAGGGGCAGCATTTTAAAATCCACAGGTAGGTGCCGAGAAAGGCCTTGCCCAGAAACTGTGGGAAGAAGTCGAAGATGTTGCCGTGGATGACCTCAACCTCCGGACGGTCGGCGAAGGCTTGCTCCAACGCTTCGGCTGCCAGTCTGTGTCCGGAGCCTATGGGTGCCGAAAGCAGGAGCACAGTATATTTTTTTCGTGTTTCGTGCATATGTATCACCATCTATATTGTATCGGAAATATAGCTAATCGGAATTTTTTTGCGAAAAAGGCTTGCTATCATAGCCTTTATATTGTATCATATTTTTAACTACAATCAATAGTTAATGTTCTCGCAAAGAGTAAAATTCGTGAGAAATTTTTGGGAGGCTCATCAAATGACTACTAGAAGACCTGTTGAAAGCTTTAGCTTTCCTGTAGAAAAAATTAAAGAAGGTTATTATACTGATGCATATTTTATGCGTTCCGAAGAAATCTTAAACGGTGATAATTATCATCCGCGTGTGCTGATGCAGGTGTTCGCCCGTGACCATGTTGTTGTTTGCGGTACTGATGAGGTTATTGCCTTAATCCGCCAATGTGCTTTCCATCCGGAAACTATCGAAATTCATTCCCTGCGTGACGGCGAAGAGGTTGACGAATGGGAAACCGTTATGACTATCGAAGGCGATTATGCCGACTTTGCGCATCTGGAAACCATCTATCTGGGTATTTTGGCACGCCAGAGCCGCATTGCTACCAATGTTCGCCGCGTAGTGAAGGCTGCCAACGGCAAGCCGGTGCTTTTCTTCCCTGCACGCTATGATATTTACCAGACTCAGGAATCCGACGGCTATGCAGCTTTGGTTGGCGGCATTCACGGCTTCTCTACTGATGCCAATGCTCTGGCAGCAGGCGGCAAGGGTTTGGGAACTATCCCCCATGCATTGATTGCTTCCTACAAGGGTGACACTGTTGCTGCTACCGAAGCCTTCGATAAATATGTTGACCCGTCTATCGCTCGTATCGCTCTGGTTGACTTTGACAACGACTGCGTAAACACTTCTTTGGCTGTTGCCCGCAAGCTGGGCAAAAAGCTCGCAGGTGTGCGTCTGGATACCTCCGGCAGCATGGTTGACAAGAGCCTGTGGACTCAAATCGGTACCTTTAAGCCGACCGGCGTTTGCAAGGAGCTTGTTTGCAATGTTCGCCGTGCGCTGGATGCCGAAGGCTTCAACCACGTTAAGATTATCGCTTCCGGCGGCTTTGACGCTGAGCGCGTAGCAGCGTTTGAGGAAATGGGCGTACCGGTTGATACCTATGCAGTAGGTTCTTCCTTCTTTGACGGCAACATCAACTACACTGCTGATATCGTTAAGGTTGACGGCAAGGACTGCGCTAAGGCCGGCCGCAAATACAATCCTAACCCCAAAATGGAGCTTGTGAAATAATTTGCAACAATGAGGTTGCAGTGCGAAAGTGCTGCAACCTTTTTTGCTATCCGAACATCATAGTAACCTAAAAGCTTAGCTAAAAGTATAAATAGAACTGCAACGTAAAAGTCAGTTAGAAGTTTAGCTTGAAGTACAACGTAAAAACAGGAGAATATAGTGTCATGCAGGGAATAAAAATTACAGCGAATAAGTGTCCGGAACCACATGCAGGCGCATCCAAGAAGCAAGTCCGTAGGACGATGCTGATTGGTTTATGCGCGCCATGCGATAGTGTCCCAAGAAGCAAGCTCAAAGAGCGCAGCTGATTGGCTTGACACGAACCGCTAAGGGGTGCAATGTTTGAGCGCTATGCTTTGCTCATACAGTACAATCTCTTAGCTTCGCGCGAGTTTTGCGTCACTTCGTCTTGGTTCCACACGAAATGAGCGACCGTAATTTTTGCTGACCAAAAGGATACTAATTCTCCGAATATAACCCACTTTATAATATTTTTCGTATCAAAGTAAAGGAGATTAAGCGTTGTATAGAGAATAAACGTTACAGCGAACCACAAATTTTGCTGACCGTAGAGATACATACTCTCCGAAATACAATATCTTTGTAATATTTTTCATCTACATACAAAGGAGATTTCACCATGTCATTGAATACAACTCCCGCTGCCGAGCGTATCCACATCGGTATTTTCGGTAAGCGTAACGCCGGCAAGTCCAGCCTTATCAACGCCATTACCAGTCAGGAGCTTGCTATTGTCAGCGAACAAAAGGGCACCACTACCGACCCTGTATATAAGGCTATGGAGCTTTTGCCCCTCGGCCCCGTAATGATTATCGACACCCCCGGCCTTGACGATGAAGGTGAGCTGGGTGCGCAGCGCATAGCCAAGGCTCAGCAGGTGCTCAACAAGTGCGACATCGCTCTGCTCGTTGTAGATGCCAGCGTAGGCCTCAGCGAGGCGGATAAAGCACTGTGGCAGCAGCTGCAGGCAAAAAAGCTGCCATCCATCCTCGTACTGAACAAGGTAGAGCTTTTGGACGAAATGCGCCAGGCACTGCTCACCATGGAGGCCATGAAGCTCACGAAGCAATGCTTCCTCGTCAGCGCCCTTGCCAACCGCAACATCAACGAGCTGAAGGAGGCTATCGCCGCCCTGCGTCCGCATGAGGCAGAACGCCAGCTGCTCGGCGATCTGATTAAGCCCTGCGACATCGTAGTGCTGGTAACGCCGATTGACAGCGCCGCCCCCAAGGGCAGGCTCATCCTGCCGCAGCAGCAGGTACTGCGCAACGTGCTCGACAACAAGGGCATCGCCGTAACCGTACAGGAAAGCGAACTGGCGGAAGCACTGGCACGCCTTGCCTTCCCGCCCAAGCTCGTCGTAACCGACAGTCAGGCCTTCGGCGCAGTCAGCAAAATCGTTCCGCCCACTGTTCCGCTCACCTCCTTCTCCATCCTCATGGCGCGCTACAAGGGCACGCTCAGTTCAGCCGTAGAGGCTGTGCGTGTGCTCGATACGCTACAGGACGGCGATAAGGTGCTCATCAGCGAGGGCTGCACACACCACCGCCAATGTCAGGACATTGGCACAGTAAAGCTTCCCGGCTGGATTCGCAGCTTCACCAAAGCTGAGCCTGAATTCTGCTTCAGCAGCGGCACGGAATTCCCCGAGGATTTGTCACAATATAAGCTTGTAGTGCATTGCGGCGGCTGCATGCTCAACGAACGCGAAATGCAAAGCCGCAGCGAGCGTGCTGCAGCGCAGAATGTGCCCATGACTAACTATGGCATTGCCATTGCCTATATGCACGGCATTTTAAAGCGCAGCGTTGCTCCCCTGCCGGATATCGCCAAGCTGCTGGAGTAAAGCAGCTGAACAGGAGAAAGTGAGGGTATTAACCATGCACAGCTTTTTATATTATTACCTGATCTTCATCAACTGCACCGCCTTTGTCGTCTACGGTGCGGATAAAGCCTTCGCCAAGCTGCATAGCTGGCGTGTGCCGGAAATGGTGCTGCTGGTTTTGGCAGCGCTCGGCGGCAGCGCAGGCGCATTTATTGCCATGCAGCTTTTCCGCCACAAGACACAGCATTTGAAGTTCATCTTCGGCGTACCGCTCATCTTCTTTCTGCAGGTAGCAGTCATCAGCTATTTTTTCTATAAGGGCTGAGCGCTAACTAAAAACCGTACAAACCGTACAAAACCGTACAAACCCTTGCTGCATAAGCCTTTGGGGCTGTACGGTTTTATTTTCTTATACTTATAACTCCGCAATCTTCGGCGGATACTTTTCTTCAAAAGCTCGCAATACACCAAGCAGTCTTTCGTCCAGATAGCTCATTCCCTGCTCCCGTAGTTTTTGCGGGATGCCGTAGTAGCATTCTGCTATCGCACCGGTGATTGCTGCCAGTGTGTCGCTGTCACCGCCGATAGAAATAGCATTACGGATAGCATCTTCATAGCTTGTCGACTCAAAGAAGGCCATCAATGCCTGCGGTACGGTATTCTGGCAGGTTTCGTTGAACATATAGGAATCGCGGATACCGTCGAGCGTGAAGTCCATAGGATAATAGTTGGCATTAATATAATCCCTGATAGCTTGCATAGTTGCGCCCTGCTTGGCCATAAATGCTGCCACAGTAGTTGCCTCCGCTCCCTTGATGCCTTCCGGATGGTTGTGCGTCACGTCCGTCACCATCAGCGAAAGCTGTTTGTCCTGCTCCATAGTATTCGCAGCATAGACAACACCGCTCACGCGCATTGCCGAACCATTGCCATAGCTGTTATAAGGCTGCGGGTCGCCAAAATAAAGCCAGCAGGAAAAGGTTCTGCCATAACCGGCATCAGGATATGCCTCACCAAAAGCACGCATTTTTGCTACAGCCTGCTCGCGCAAATCGCTGCAATCAGGCTTGCTCTCCAAAAGCGCCTCACATAATGCTAAAGACATTACGCTGTCATCTGTGAAAAAGCAGTCATTAGTAAAAAACTCAAAATCCTTCGCTTTGTAATTATCCCATTCAAAACGTGAACCGACAATATCGCCAATAATTGCACCTAGCATTGTATACACCTCCACTCATTTGTTATATGTATATTATAGCATAATTGCTTCGATATTACTTGTGATGCACGTATATACGTGTTAAAATGAGTTTGTAAACAGATAAATTTGATAGTTTTTTAAACTTTTCTTTTATATTTTTATAAGGAGTTGGTCGTATTGGAATACTTGGTTATCAAAAGCAATATTACTGAGATAAAATGCGATGCTGTTGTCAATTCAGCTAATCAACATTTAATTAAAGGCTCTGGCATTTGTAAATCAATATATGAAAGTGCCGGGGAAACAGAATTGGATAAGTATTTAGAATGCGCTGATGGTCTTGTTGAAGGTGAATGTATTGCAACACCAGGATTTAATTTGCCGGCAAAATATATTTTTCATGTTCTCACTCCCAAGTATTATATAAAGAATGATATAAACATAGAAAAATTTAGTCAGTGCTATGCCTCTATTCTACAAGCAGCAGAATACTATCGTTGTGAAACAATAGCTATTCCATGTATTGGCACGGGACATCATGGCTGGCCGTTGGATTTGTCTTCTAACATTGCTATAGATACTTTATATTGGATTATAAATGCAGATGAATCGCGTTTTTCTTTCTTAAAGCAAGTTATTTTTAGTTGTCCTGATTGGCAACATTACTTAACTTATAAGGGATTAATAAATACAAGGAAACTATAAATATATACTATTGTATCTTTCCGTATATTATCGAACATAAAGGAGGCGCTACATCATGCTCGTTATATATCCCGCAATTATTCATGTTGATGATGATGGCCTGTTGGCAGAATTCCCCGACCTTCCGGGCTGCTTTACGCAAGGCGATACGCAGGAGGAGCTGCTGGCCAACGCGGCGGAAGCTATGGAATGCTTTTTGCTGGGACTGCTGGAGGACGGCGAAAAGCTTCTTCAGCCTTCTGCTCCCCAAAGCATCAAATTGACCGAACCCAATACCTATACTTCCTTGATTCAGTCAAAAATTGACTTAGCCAAAAACACAAAATCCGTTAAAAAGACGCTGACCATTCCTGCGTGGCTCAACAAGCGCGCTCTAGATGCCAATATTAATTTCAGCAGCCTGCTGCAGGACGCTCTTGTAAAAGAGTTGAAAATCGTCTAAACAGTACACGTGCAAAGCCTTGCCCCGCCTGCGTTTGTACGGTTTATACGGTTTTGTACGGTTTTTGAGGATAGCCAAAATGTACGCATATAAAGCTAAAGAAACGCTCTGCCAACCTTGCGGTCAGCAGAGCGTTTTATTGTGTCGGTTTTAAGCCTCAGCTTATTTGAAGTAGCTTACGCCGGACAGGAAAATCTTCTGATCCTTGTCGCCCGCAATATTGCGGAACAGGCCCGGAGCAAAGCGCTCGCTGTGGCCCATCTTGCCGAGGATACGTCCGTCGGGGCTGGTGATGCCTTCGATAGCATACAGGCTGCCGTTCGGGTTGAACGGAGTGTTCATGGTCGGTACGCCCTGAGCATTTACATACTGGGTAGCAACCTGGCCGTTGGCGAACAGCTCTTTGATAGTGCTTTCCGGAGCGTAGAAGCGGCCTTCACCGTGGGATACGGCAACAGCATGCTCTTCGCCGGGCTCGCACAGGCTGAACCACGGAGATTTGTTGGAAACAACTCTGGTGGTAACAATCTGGGAAATATGACGGCCGATGTTGTTGAAGGTCAAGGTCGGTGCATCGCTGGTCATGTCGCGGATATCGCCGTACGGAACGAGGCCGAGCTTAATCAATGCCTGGAAGCCGTTGCAGATACCCAGCATCAGGCCATCGCGGTTCTCCAGCAGGTCGCTGATTGCTTCCTTGATGCGCGGGTTGCGGAACATGGTAGCGATGAACTTGCCGCTGCCGTCAGGCTCGTCACCGGCGCTGAAGCCACCGGGGATCATAACAATCTGGGAGTTGTTGATATATTTAACCATTGCTTCTACGGATTCTTCGATAGCAGCAGCGGTAAGGTTGCGTACGATGAAGGTGTTAGCTTCGGCACCTGCAGCTTCAAAAGCACGGGCGCTGTCGTATTCGCAGTTGTTGCCGGGGAATACGGGGATGAATACGCGCGGTTTGGCGATATTCACCGGAGCGGTTAAAGTCAGCTCGCTCTTGTACAGCGGCATTGCGATGTCAGCAGGCTCTTCTGCCTTCGGAGTGCCGTCCGGAAAAATTCCCAGCAGCGGCTCGCGGTATGCGGCAAAGGCTTTCGCAGCGTCAATCTTGGTATCGTTGATGGTGATGCCTGCTTCGGCAGTGGTGTGGCCGAGCAGCATGTAATCAAGGCCTTCGAACAGCTCTTCCGGTTCTACGCCGGCTGCCAGCTCGATGACCATGCCGCCGGGCTGCAGGGTGAAGAGGCTGTCGGTATCGTGGAACGGTTTGATGAATTCAAAGCCAAGCTCGTTGCCCAGGCTCATGGTGGTAACAAGTGCAGCTACGCCACCCTCTTTAACAGCGGCAGCAGCAGCGATTTTGCCTGCTTCTATAGCCTTGTGTACAGCGGTCAGGTTTTCCTTCAGGGCTGCAAAGTCCAATACTTCTGCATTGTTACGCGGGCAGGACAGGAAGATTACCTTGTCGCCTGCTGCCTTGAAGTCGGCAGATACAGCCTTGTTGCCGTCGATTACGCCTACAGCGAAGGAAACGAGTGTCGGCGGAACGGTTTTATCCATGAAGGTACCGCTCATGCTGTCCTTGCCGCCGATTGCCGGCAGGTCCAGAGCATCAAGTGCGGTGAAGGCACCAAGCAGTGCGCTGAACGGCTGGCCCCAGCTGTTGGCATCATGCAGTTTCGGGAAGTACTCCTGCAGAGTCAGGCGCAGCTTAGCGGGATCAGCACCCAATGCTACCGCGCGAACTACAGATTCGGTTACAGCGTACATTGCGCCGTGGAACGGGCTCCAGCAGGCAACGTTCGGGTTATAGCCGCAGGCCATTACGCTGGCTGCAGTGGTGTTGCCATACAGCACGGGGATGCGGCCTACCATGCCCTCGCTCGGGGTGAGCTGGGTTTTGCCGCCGAACGGCATCATTACTGTGCCACGGCCGATGGTGCTGTCAAAACGCTCGGACAGGCCTTTTTCGCTGCAGACATTCAGACGTCCGAGGTTAGCCAGCCATGCAGCCTCCAGGTCAGCAGCGGAGGTTACTTCGGCAGGAACTTGCTCGAATACGTTGTCCTCTTTTTCTTCGCTTACTACGATATTGGTGTGCTGTGCAACGCCGTTGGTATCGAGGAAAGCGCGGGACAGGTCAACAATTTTATCGCCACGCCAGAACATAACCAGGCGCGGTTCTTCGGTAACGTCGGCAACAATAGTTGCTTCCAGGTTTTCTTCGTCAGCATATTTGATGAAGGCATCGCGGTCAGCGGCAGCGATAACAACAGCCATACGCTCCTGAGATTCGGAGATAGCCAGCTCGGTGCCGTCCAGGCCTTCGTATTTCTTGGGAACCTTGTCGAGATCAATAACAAGACCATCGGTCAGCTCGCCGATAGCAACGGATACACCGCCTGCACCGAAGTCGTTGCAGCGTTTGATCATTGCGGTTACGGCAGGGTTGCGGAACAGGCGTTGGATTTTGCGTTCGGTCGGAGGATTGCCCTTCTGTACCTCTGCGCCGCAGCTCATGAGGGAGTCAACGGTGTGCTCCTTGGAGGAACCGGTTGCACCGCCGCAGCCGTCACGGCCGGTTTTGCCGCCCAGCAGCACTACGATATCGCCGGCAGCGGGACGCTCACGGCGAACTGCGCTACGGGGAGCAGCGCCGATTACGCCGCCGATTTCCATACGCTTCGCAACAAATTTGTCATGATAGTATTCCTGTACATGGCCGGTTGCTAGACCAATCTGGTTGCCGTAGGAGCTGTAGCCTGCAGCTGCGCCGATGGTAATCTTGCGCTGAGGCAGCTTGCCGGGCAGGGTTTCGCTGATCGGGGTGCGCGGGTCGGCACTGCCGGTTACACGCATAGCCTGATATACATAGGAACGGCCGGACAGCGGATCACGGATTGCACCGCCGAGGCAGGTTGCAGCGCCGCCGAACGGTTCGATTTCGGTCGGATGGTTATGGGTTTCGTTTTTGAACATTACCAACCACTCTTCGGTCTTGCCGTCGATTTCGATAGGCACAACGATAGAGCAGGCATTGATTTCTTCGGACTGGTCAAGGTCTGCCAGCTTGCCTTCCTTGCGCAGCTTCTTCATGCCGATTACGGCAATGTCCATCAGGGTTACCGGACGCTCGGTATCCTCACCGTAAACCTCGTCACGGGCAGCCATATATTTGTCATAAGCCTCTTGTACAGGCTGGGTAAAGGTGCCGGGAACGATATCTACATCTTCAATCTGCGTCATGAAGGTGGTATGACGGCAGTGGTCGGACCAGTAGGTATCCAGCACACGGATTTCGGTAATAGTCGGTTCGCGGTGTTCTTCGTTGAAGTATTTCTGGCACCACAGCAGGTCCTCCAGGCTCATAGCCAGGCCCATGGATTGGCGCAGTGCTTCCGCTTCTTCCTTGGACATGGTCAGGAAGCCGGTAACAGCCTTAACCTTTTCCGGCTCCTCGCAGGTGCTGATGAGGGTTTCGGGTTTAGCCTGTTCAGCCTCACGCGCTTCAATCGGGTTGATGCAGTAAGCCTTGATTTTTTCGACTTCTTCCGCAGTCAGCTCGCCTTCCAGCACATATACCTTAGCGGCAGCAACCATCGGGCGCTCCTTCTGGGTAATCAGCTGGATACATTGTTCGGCAAAATCCTCGCGCTGGTCATATTGACCGGGCAGCAGCTCTACGGCAAAGGCAGCCTCGCCTGCAGCCAGCGGCAGCTCCTCTTCTATGACATTGTCGACAGGCGGCTCGGATAGCACCAGCTGCTTAGCCATAGCGAATTCTTCATCGCTCAGGCCCATCACGTCATAGCGGTTAACGATACGCATACCGGTAAGATTGCTCATACCGAGGTTGTTGCGCAGGTCTGCCAGCAAGCCATGTGCTTCGACAGCAAAGGCATCCTTCTTTTCTACAAAAAGTCTTCTAATGTTATTCATATACACGGCCTCCAATGTAATTTTTTCGAGGTGAATACTTGCTATTTATGTATCTATTTTAACACACTTCGGCGTTTTATCCAATATGGATAGCGATAAATATAGGCATATTAGTGAACGATTTTCAGTTTTAGCTAAAAATAATTCGGAAAATCGGCCATAATGCAAGAATGGCCACCCTAAAAGATGACCATAATTTTATTGAAAAGGAACGTTTGTGACAACGTTTATTATTTGGCAAACTCTTGGCATACCTTGGCAATAGCTCTTACCGTAGCGCGGATATCGGGCTGAGCCAGAATGCCGCTGACTATGGCTGCGCCGTCAGCGCCTGCCGCGCGCACCTCGCGGTAATTGTCCGCAGTCACGCCGCCGATGCCGACAACAGGCAGTCCCTTCTCCCTGCAGATAGCCATAAGTCCTTCCGTACCCAGCTTTTTGACGTCTGCCTTCGTAGCAGTGCCAAAGACAGCGCCGCAGCCAAGGTAATCCGCACCGCTTTGCAGTGCCGCTTTAGCCTCCGCCGGATTGTGTGCCGAAACGCCGATGATGTAATCCTCGCCCAGAAGCTTGCGCGCCGCAGCGCAGGGAAGGTCGTCTTGCCCTAAATGTACGCCTGCTGCACCCACCGCCATGGCGATATCCAGACGGTCGTTAATAATCAGCGGCACGTTAAAGCTGTCGCACAGCGCTTTCAGCTGCAGCGCTTCGGCGTACATCTCTGCGCTGGATGCTGTCTTGGCGCGGTACTGCACCAGCGTCACGCCGCCCTCGAGCGCCTCACGCACGCAGTCAAGCAGCGCCCTACCCTGCAGGCAGCCATCGTCCGTAACCAGATAAATACTGTAATCAGGCTGTGCTTTCATCAGGACACCTTTTCCTCCGGCTTCAGGTTCACCAGATTCCATTTTGTAGTTACATGGTAGATAGCGTCAATCAGGCGCACCTTGAACATGCCGGGGCCATCCTTCTTCTCAAGAAAGTTGGCTGCCAGCTCGGCACTTTGGCCCATGATGACAACACCCAGTGCTGCAGCAACGAGCATATCCTTGGTAATAGCGGCGCAGCAGGCAACTAAGGTAGTAGTCATGCAGCCGCTGCCGGTAATATCCTGCAGCAGCGGGTGACCATTGTTCAGCACAACAGCCTGCTTGCCGTTGCTGATGTTGTCAATCGGGCCGGTAACAGCAAACACGCAGCCGAATTTCGCAGCAGCGTCCTTAGCAGTGCGCAGTGCTTCGCCTTCTTCGGTTCCCTGCTCCATGTTGTCTACGCCACGGCCGCCGGTTGCGCCCAGCAGCATCGCCTGACATTCGCTGTGATTGCCGCGCACGATGTCAATATAGCCTGCGTTCAGCAGCTTCAGCGCGAAGTTCAAGCGTACGGTAGAAGCCATTACACCCACAGGGTCCAGCACTACGGGGATGCCCTTGGTTTTGGCCGCCTGCGCCGCACGCTCCATAGCAATTTGCTTATTGAAGCTCAGCGTACCGAGATTCAGCACCAGTGCGTCGGCACCAGCAGTAATTTCAATAACCTCCTCCGGCTCGTCAGCCATAACCGGAGAAGCACCTGCTGCCAGCGCAGCATCTGCACAGCTTTCCGCCGTAACATAATTAGTAATTTCGTGGATAACAGGTCTTGCCTTACGCAGCTTGTCAACCAGCTCGCCAAAAGTATTTTTTAAGTCCATTAGTCTAAGATACCAGCCTTTCTGTATAAATCAACAAAATGATGCGTCGGACCGCAACCGCTGCCCAGTTCGATGCCATGCTCGATGGCTTCGGTAACGTAGGCCTTGGAGGCGCGTACTGCCTCCGGCAGCTCCAGCCCCTTGGCTAGGTTCGCCGCCAGACTGCTTGAGAGCGTGCAGCCTGTGCCATGCGTATTCTTCGTAGGGATGCGCTTGCCGGGGAACCATGTTTCCGTGCTGCCGTCAAAGAGCAAATCATCCGCCGTGTCGCTCAAATGACCGCCCTTCACGAGCACAGCCTTCGCACCCAGAGCAATAATTTTTTCCGCTACTGCGCGCATCTGCGCCTTTTCCGTAACCTGCATGCCGGTAATCGCCTCCGCTTCCGGCAGGTTGGGCGTAACCAGTGTAGCCAGCGGCAGCAGCTCCTTAATCAGCGTTTCGCAGGCCTCCGGTGCCAGCAGCGGATAACCGCTTTTGGAAATCATCACCGGGTCCACCACGATAATGCGCGGCCGATAACGGCGCAGGCAGGCGGCAATCGTACGGATAATCTCCGGCTGCGATACCATGCCTATTTTCACTGCGTCCACACGGATATCGTCAAAAACGGCAGAAATCTGTGCTTCGACGATATCACAGTCAATATTCTGTACTGCGGTAACACCACAGGTGTTTTGTGCCGTAACGGCGGTAATGACGCTCATACCGAAGGTGCCATGAGCGGCAAAGGTCTTTAAATCGGCCTGAATTCCTGCGCCGCCGCTGGAATCACTGCCGGCAATCGTCAGCAAATTCTTCATCTGCTTTCTGCCTCCTTTAATGCGCACTCAACGCGCGCAGGTATTTTCTTTGTTCTGTCTGGAGTAATCGAACAGGCCATCGTTCTTTTCCTCCAACGCTTTGATAATATGATAGGTATATTCGTTGTAGGGAGTGGGAATCCCCAGCTCCTTGCCCATCGCCATCAGAGCACCGGAGAACATATCAATCTCGGTGTGTCTGCCTGCGTCCAGATCCTGCAGCGTGGAATAACGCACAGATGGCGGAACGGCACTGCCACGGCCGGAGCTTGCGGGACATTTGCTCATATCAATGCCCTTGGCGGCGGCGATGGCCTCCAGCTCACGGCGCAGACCTTCCTTAATAGCACGCATATGCTCGCTGTCCTGATAGCAGCCAAGACCTGCGCCAATCACAGCCTGCGGCAGATTGTTGCAGACGTTCAGGCGGAACTTGCACCAGATTTCTTCATTAATGCAATCCGTATGGCGGATATGGATATCGGCGCTGCACATAAGCGCTTCAATCGCCAACACACGCTCACTCTCAAACGGTGCCTGCGCTTCGCCGAAAACAATACCGATAGTCTTTTCCGGGTTGAAACGCACGCCGTTGCCATCATGATGCGACGCAATCTTAATCAGTGCAGGCAGAATCTGCTTGCTGTTGACAACGCCGGCAATAATCTCCTCGCTGTCAACGCCGTTCATCAGACTCATGACAGTAGTATTGGGGCCTACTGCCTCGCGAATGCTTGCCAGTGCGCCGGGTAGAGCGCCGTATTTTAAAGCGACAATCAACAGGTCTACGCCCTTGGCCTCCTGCGGGCTCCACACCTGCGGATGGTAGGTAACGTTGTTGATGCTGCAGCCCTCGTCACGCAAACGCGCAGCACGGCTGCCTTCGGCGATAATGCCGAATCTGATATCGGGGAGCTTGCTCAGTCCCCAGATTATATAAGAGCCTACGGCTCCTGCTCCCAAAAGTGCGACAGATTTTATCTCCATGTTTATCACTCCTTATTGCTTGCGAAGAAGCGCTGCAGACCGGGGCGGAAATTCTTCCGCGCAGGCTGTAACGCTCATTGCAGTAAAGCTAATTATACATTATATATTATAGCATATTGGGGCGAATAAAAAAACAGCAGCGAAGTGCAAGGCACGAGCTGCTGTGAAGAACGGGTGAAATTTATAATATTATGGAAGAAGTTTTTATGCGGTCAGCTTGGAGGCAAGCTCACGTACCTCTGCTTCCGAAAGCTTGGAGTGACGGACGGTGAATTCGATGCTCATGCCGTCAGCTAAAAGGCCTTTGGCAAGCTCGATTTTGTTTGCCTGCTCTTTTAGCTTCCTTTGCCACTGCTTCAGCATTTTTTGCAGCATATTCTTCAATTACGTCAGTCATTTTTTTCTTCGCCCTCCTTGCTGTATTTCAAAAATTCCATGCGCTCGGCAAATTCTTGGTAATGTAAATTTTTAGGCTCTGTGCAGTATAAGTCCTGCATGAGCTTGCCCAGCACTGTATCTTCACGGCGCTGACTGTTGACATAAATAATATGCGAACCATCTTCAAAATCCCCCGCAGGAAACCCTGCGAGGGTAAAACATGCAACTGCTCTATTCACTTCTTCACAGCCAAGCTGCGAATGGAAACATTCACGTTATTCACCTTCATGGCTGTCATATACTCAATCTTTTCTTTAATCTTCGCCTGGAACTGCTTGGTAACGGCAAAGAGCTTAACACCATAATACAGCACAACCTCTACGCTGATAACAATGCCCTTGCTGTTGTCGCTGCGGCGGCGCACCTTAATCGAGGTGATGCGCTCCACGCCCTCCAGCTTGCGCCCGATAATTTTGATGATATCCTCCAGCGCGCTGTCGGAAATCAGCAGCTTGCCGTAAAAGCTGAACGAAGGACGTACGATAGAACGGTCCGCATCCTTCTCCTGCTTGCGCTGGCTGGAAAAAATATTATAGGGCAAATCGGCAAAATAGCCTGTAAAATGAGGCTTCAGCTCAATCGTCGGCACCGGCACGATATGCTTGCCATCCTGCAGACGCGCATGGCGGGCCTTCTTGATTTCGGCCTTGCTGGCAATTTGGTTGATGTACACCGTCTTAACCGGCTTATCCAGCTTCAGCCTGCCGATAATCTTGTTGATCATATTGTCTGAGGTAGCAATAATCAGCAGACGATGAATGTTGTTGGTCGCCAGCGCCTCACGCACCGCCTGCGCGTGTCCTTCGTCGGTGAAGATGGCACGCTTTACGGCCTGTATTCTGTTGTCTTCGTTCTTGGCGGAGGTGCCTGCCAGAATTTTGGTGCCCTTAATCAGCAGGCCGTCGTCAATAATAGCGTCGCAGCGGTTGTCAAAGGCCACGCCGATGGCATGGTGGCTCTTGCCTGTGCCGCTGGGTCCTACAAAAGCAACTACTTCCATTCTATTACACCCTTAACATCATCATATTGCACCTGCCAGATTCCCATCTTTGTGGGGAAACGGTCAGGGATTCCGTGAAAGTCACTGCCGCCGCTCACCAGCAGTCCACGCTGCTTGGCCAGCGCCAGCCAATGGGCTTGCGCCTGTACATCCGCGCTGGGGTGCCACACCTCGATGCCGTCAAACGGTTCTGCGGCAAGCAAGCGCTCGGGCAGCGTTTTATCCACAAGCTCCGAGGGATGTGCCAGCACAGCGATGCCGCCTGCCTCGTGAATCAGCGCCACTGCCTCCTGCGGAGAAAGCTTGGGCTGCGGCACATACGCCGGTCCGCCGCGGTGCAGCAGTGCGTCGAAAACCTCCTGCACGGTAGCAAAATAGCCCTTGGCCACCAGTGCCTTGGCCACATGCGGACGGCCCACTGCCCTGTTCTTGGGGTCGCAGGCCTCTACCTCAACATGGTAGCCTAATTTTTCCAGCTTTTCCAGCATGGCATATAAACGGTGCTCGCGCGCATGACGCATTTCATCCATTTTATTATGCAGCGCTTCACAGTTCATGGAAACGTGATAGCCTAAAATATGCACGGCATCATCCTCGTATTGCGTTCCCAGCTCTACGCCGGTGATAACGCGGATGCGTCCGCCGTAGCGCTTCGCCGCATCGCGCGCCTCCGCCATACCGTTCCACGAATCATGGTCGGTGACAGCGATAACACTGATGCCTTTAGACACAGCCTCGTCCACCAGCATGGTCGGCGTATAGCGTCCGTCGCTGAAGGTGCTGTGCAAATGTAAATCTACAAGCTGCGCAGCCATTACAGCATACCTGCCAGCTTGATAAGCGTCATAGTGCCAAAGGCAGTACCTCCTTTAACCTTAAAGCCCTCCGTCTTGGTTGCGGTGGAGGTGCCGCCGATATCAAGATGCGCCCACGGGATATCCTTGTCAACGAATTCGCCGATGAACAGGCCGCCGGTGATGCAGCCGCCGGCACGTCCTGCGCTGTTGAGCAGGTCCGCAACGTCGCTCTTGATAGCTTCCTTGCATTCCGGCAAAGATGGTAACTGCCAGTAGTTTTCACCGGCCATGTGTCCTGCCAGCTTAATCTGCTCCACCAGCTCGTCATCATTGGACACAATACCGCTGGTTTCGTTGCCCAGGGCGATGATTACCGCACCGGTGAGCGTTGCTATATCAACAACCTTTTTTGCACCCATTTGGCAGGCATACCAGACTGCGTCCGCCAGCACCATGCGTCCTTCCGCATCGGTGGAAACAACCTCGATGGTCTTGCCGTTGGCTGCACGCACGATGTCGCCGGGGCGCTGTGCCTTGCCGTCAGGCATATTCTCCGCGCAGGCCAGCACGCCGATAACATTGCATTTCAGGCCTAAACGTGCGATGGCACGCATAGCGCCGAGCACAGCGCCCGCACCTGTCATGTCGTCCTTCATCTCGCCCATGTTATCGTCAGGCTTAATGGAAATACCGCCGCTGTCGAAGGTGATGCCCTTGCCTACGAAGGCTGTATAGGGAGCGTCACCGTTGCCGCTGTAGCGCAAGGCAACGAGGCACGGAGGGTTATGACTGCCCTGACCTACTGCCAGCAGTGCATGCATGCCTCTTGTCTCCATCAGGGTTTCGTCCATAATAGTAATTTCCAGCGGCAGCTCCTGCCCCAGCTTCAAGGCATCATCGGCCATGGTTTGCGGTGTTACCACGTTACCGGGGTTATTCACCAGATCACGTGCATAGCACACTGCTTCCGCAGAGATTTCCGCAGCGTTAATGATTTCCGCCGCCTCTGGCACAGCACTCAGCACGGTAGCCTCGCACAGCGGTGCCTGCTTTGCTTCGCTCTTGAAGCGGTTGAAGGTGTACGCGCCGAGGTACAGGCCTTCGACGAGCGCCTGCAGGTTTTTGCTGCGTTCGGCGTTCAGCAGGATGGGCGCTGCCAGTACAGCCTTTTGCGCCTTAGCCTTGTGCAAAGCGCGGGCAGCAGCGCCGGCAGCCTTACGGAAATTGTTCGGCTTGCAGTCCTTGCCCTCGCCACAGCCTGCCAAAAGCAGTGTCAGCAAACCTTCACCCTGCGGCAGCACCAGGGTGGTAACGCTGCCTGCGTCATAAATATCGTCGTGCTGCGCGGCATACGCCATTGCTGCCTTGGCTGCTGCCTCCGGCAGCTCCAGCTTGTCGATAGCCGCCGCGCATTCCTTGCACAGAAAGAGGACAATACTGTCCGCATCATTATAGGCTGCAGCGTTGAACTCCGCTGCGGTACATTGAAATTGGTTTAACATATTTTAAACTCTCCTATCATTATTTATATTCTATTGCAGTCTGCAATTCGTTAAGCATGGTATTGCCGCTGGAACGCTGCAACGACAAATCGCTCACCAGCACCTTCATCTCGCGCATCAGGCGGCCCTTGGAAAAATAAGAGCCCAGCGCGTGAATCGTGTACGGTGTCTGGTTGATATTGCCTATATACATCAGGCAATGGCCATCCATATAAAGCGCTGCACCCGGCATCAGCCTGCTGATAACGGCGGCGCGTTCCTGTGCGCTGCCGCTCAGCTTTTTCTTCGTGCCTGCGGTCAGCTCCTGCTGGTCGGCATTGCGCGGCAGCACAATGCCTACAGTGCGGTAAGCATTGAACACCAGGCTTGAGCAGTCCACGCTGTTCTTCAAGCCGCCCCAGCCATAAGGCTTGCCGTAAAATTTGAAGGCGGAGCTCAGCAGATTATTGCTTGTATAGGGCAAATAACCGTAATGCACGGCAGAGGCAGCCTTCGGCACCAGCAGCTTCTGTTTCTGCAGCAAGCCTGCTTTAGTGCGCACCGGTGCAATTACCATATAGGTATCGCTCTGCATACTGTCAACCGGCAGGCGCGCACCCTGCTGATAAAGCACCTGCTCACCGTCTGTTTTCAGGCTATATTCCGCATCGGTAACAACCAGAAACTTCTGCGGCTTCACAAAGCTGCTCCAGGTGTTCTTATCGGTCATGGCTACATTATACTTGCTCACCCAACCGCTGTAATTTACTGCCTGCACGTAGTAAAAATAACCGTTGGCACTGGTGTGCAGCACAGCCACAGGCTCGCCTGGGTCCAGCATAGTTTCCTGCAGCGCGTCAAAATCTCTGTCGCCCGCGTAATAATACAGGCCCTCGCCCGTAGGCAGCGCACGCACAGCGGTACGGCGCACCGTCACTGCGTATTGCACGCCTACGCTTTTGGGAATAGCGCTGATATTGCTCTGTTTGCGCAGGATATTCTTATAGTTTTCGCTCACCTTGTTGCCATGCAGATACAGGTCATCGTCAAGGATGGAATAATCCATAATCCTAGTTTTAAGCGCATCACCGCTCATCGTCGCAGGATAATTTGCCAGGTCAGGCATACTGCGGGAAGCAGCGCGTACCTTGGCGTTGAAGGCTGCGACACCCTTCGCATCGAGAATAACCGCATCACCGCTCTTGTTCTGCTCCGTCCAGTGCGACGGGTTCAACAGCGGCGGATAATTGGTAATGCCTGCCGCCGAAGCACCCAAAGGCAGCAGCAGTCCGCAAACAACAGCAGCTGTATATAAAAGCTTTGCTAATCGCAATTTCGTTCCTCCCTTCTTGCAGCATATATTTTACTGCAAGTAACCTAAAATACTTGTAATATTATTATATTCTTTAGGCAGAACAAAAATCCTGCTTTAGTATATGAAAAAAGCTGATGTAAGCATTGGCCTACATCAGCGTAGAAGCGATATTTTATTTCTGCAGATTCTTGGCATTGCCCGGTTTGATTTTGCTTTCGGTGCCTGTGAGCAGGCGATGGATATTTTCCTTGTGGCGCAAAACTACAAAGAAAGCGGCAACCACCGAGAAAATCACATAAGCAGAGGGATAACACAGATACCACGCCAGCGGCGGCGTAAAGATGGCAGCCATAATGGAGCCAAGCGATACATAGCGCGTCAGCAGCACGCACACCAGCCAGATACCGAAGCTTGCTACCGCAACCTTAGGCATCATGAAAATCAACAGGCCCAGTGCGGTCGCAACGCCCTTGCCACCCTTAAAGCCCAGAAAAAGCGAATAATTGTGTCCCAAAAGCGCACCCAAAGCCGTAACCACATCCAGCAGCGGATTGTGGAAAAAATAACTCATAATACCAACCGCGAGAATACCCTTGAAGGCATCGGCAATCAGCACCAGCACCGCAGTCTTGGAACCGACTGTACGGAAAACGTTCGTTGTGCCGATATTTTTGCTGCCGTAATTACGGATATCAATACCGTGAAAGGCCTGCACCAGCCATAAGCCGCTGGGAACAGAGCCGCAGACATGACCGAGCACAAAGCCCAGCAGAAAATGTAATATACCCACCTCATTGAACATAACAAATCACCTGACTTTTATTTATTCATCCTCGTTCTTACCACGGATAATCATCTGAATCGGTGTACCTTCAAAGCCAAAGGCCTCACGCAGTTTGTTCTCCAGATAACGCTGATAGGAGAAATGCATAATTTCCGGTTCGTTGACGAAGATAACAAAGGTTGGCGGTTTGATTTTGACCTGTGTAACATAAAGAATCTTAAGACGCTTGCCTTTTTCTGTCGGCGGCGGATTGATAGCCACAGCGTCCTCGATAACCTGGTTGAGAATACTGGTAGCGATACGCATAGCGTTCTGCTCGGCAACATAGGAGATAACCTCCGGCAGTCGGTGAATACGCTGCTTGGTAACGGCAGAAACGAAAACTACCGGCGCATACTGCAGGAAAACAAGCTCCTTGCGCAGAGTTTCGGTGTAACGCAGAGTGGAGGAATTGTCCTTCTCGTACAAATCCCACTTGTTGACAACCAGAATAACAGCCTTGCCTGCCTCATGAGCATAGCCGACGATACGTTTATCCTGCTCGGTAACACCCTCGACAGCATCAAAAACCATTAGCACAACGTCACTGCGGTCAACCGCACGCAGAGAACGCATAACGCTGTATTTTTCAATCGGTTCATCAACCTTAGCCTTACGGCGCATACCTGCGGTATCAATGAACAGGTACTTCTGACCGTTGCGTACTACCGGAGTATCAATCGCATCACGGGTAGTGCCTGCAACATCACTTACGATAGAACGCTCCTCGCCTACCAGTGCGTTGAAAATAGAGGACTTGCCTACGTTAGGACGGCCAATCAGAGCAACCTTGATTTCGTCCTCTTCCTCCAGGTCGCCTGCTATCTTATCGGACGGGAACTTGGCAACAACGGCATCCAGCAAATCGCCCAGGCCCAAATGGTTGGACGCGGAAACAGCAATCGGATCACCGATACCCAGATTATAGAATTCAAAGGTATTCATCTCCTGCTTCGGAGAATCCGCCTTATTGACAGCCAGAACAATCGGCTTCTTGGACTGACGCAGCAGACGGGCAACGTCAGCATCCTCGGTAGTAATGCCTGCGCGCGCATCGCAGACGAACAGAATAACGTCCGCCTCCTTAATCGCAATCTGTGCCTGCTGACGGATAGAAACAGCAATAGCATCGGCATTCATGATTTCGATACCGCCGGTATCTACCATCATAAACTCGTGGTCCAGCCATTCGGCGGTAGCATACAGACGGTCGCGGGTAACGCCCGGTGTATCCTCAACAATGGAAATCCTGCTGTTGGCAAAAATATTAAAAAGAGTAGATTTGCCTACGTTCGGACGTCCAACTATAGCAACTATCGGTTTAGCCATAATCAAATCTCCTTCATCATAATAAATTTTTTAGTATGTGTCTATCATAGAAATGTAAAATTTTTTGTATATTTATGGGGAATATGTCTATTACAGCGCATACAACCCTCAGTCATCGCCTTCGGCGATGCCAGCTCCCTTGACGCTACGACCCAGTTTGTCGCAAGCACAACCCTCAGTCAAAATCACTGACGTGATTTTGCCAGCTCCCTTTCAGGGAGTATATAGAGGTTAGCGATAATGGCGAACTGTAATCTTAAATCGAGCCTACTATATCTCCCCTGAAATACTCTTCGAGTATAACACGACCAACATTTTCCGTTAACGGAAAATGGGTCTTAGTATAGCGGAGGTGGCTACGAGCGTCAGCGAGTAGACGGAAGGGGTACCTCTAGTGATCAATTCCATTCCTAGAAGAAACTCCCTTATGGAAGTAATGCTTAACCTCGCTCATATCAGTAACAAGGTCGGCAATTTTAATAAGCTCTTCCGGTGCACCTCTACCAGTAGTAATAACCTCAACGTTATTTTTATGCTCACGCAAAAAATCCACAACCTCCTGCGTCGGCAGCATTTGGGTAGCAAGCACAATGTTCAGCTCATCAAGGATAATAACATCCGCTACGTGTGAGCTGATAGCCTCTTTCGCTTCTTCCCAGCCGTCACGGCACATCTTTAAATCAATAGGATCGGGATTACGGAAGTTGACAAAAGCATCGCGTCCCACCTGCCGCAACGTAAACCAGGGCAGATTCTTTGCAGCCCGCGCCTCGCCGTACTCAGGATCATCCTTCAAAAATGAAAGCATCAGTGTCTTCATACCATAACCGGAGGCACGCAGCGCTACGCCCAAAGCGGCAGTAGTCTTGCCCTTGCCTGTACCTGTATAAACCTGCAGCATACGCTTCACCTATCTTTCCAATAATAAATGCAGCAGCTCCTTCGCACCCTTGGCAATTTCCACCTTGCCCGGGTATCGCTCCTTGAACTGCGCCAGCGACATATCATCCAAAAACAGCTTATCATTATTCAAAACCACATCCGGCAGAATAATCTTCTTCTCCTGCACGTTCGCTAAGATATCGCTGCCCGTCAAAAGACCGGTAACATTCACCTTGCCGCCGAAAAAGCTGTTAGGAACAGGCACAAAACGGTGCTCCGAACCGAACTGGCTGTTCAGCTTCGCCATCAAAGGCTCCAGCACACGGTAAGCGCCCTCACCCACGGGAATCACCGCAGGCTCTGCAGGATGAAAGCTCTGCATCTGCGCCAACGCCTCGTCCCACTCCAGCATAAAGTTAGCAGTCAGGCCGATGCCGTTTTCCAGCTGCGGGAAGCCGTCGTACCATTCGGTAGGAGGAAAAGGCTTTTCCGCCAGCAGATAAAATTCATCGCCCAAGTAGATAAACGTCTTGCCTGTTTCCTTACGGCAGCGCTCCTGCCATGCGGTCACCTCCTCCACAACCTCTGCGGCCTGCTCCTTCGTAAAGGCAGCAAGCTGCGTCAGGTGCTCGCGGTGCTTAGTGGTGCCTACGGGAACAACCGCCATCGTCAGTACATTGGGATACTGCGCGTACAAATCGTGGAAGCTCTTGGCAAGAATTTCGCCGTCATTATAACCGGGGCAGCACACAATCTGCGTATGCACCTGAATGCCCGCATCGAACAAAAGCTGCAAGCGCTCCATCAGCTGACCGGCGAAACGGTTGTGCATCATCTGGCAACGCACCTGCGGGTCGGTAGCGTGTACCGAAACATACAGCGGCGTAAGATGCGTGCGGATAATACGTTCAAAATCTTCATCCTTCATATTGGTGAGTGTAATGAAGTTACCATATAAGAAGGACAGACGGTAATCGTCATCACGCACATACAGACCCGGACGCATACCGGGAATCATCTGGTCCACAAAGCAGAAAATACAGTTATTGTAGCAGGTCGCAACTCTGTCGAAAACTGCAGAATCAAACTCCAGACCAAGATCCTCATCCGGATATTTTTCTATATGTACCTGACGGCGTGTGCCATCGGTGGCCTCTATCTCCAGATCAACCTCGTAATCGGAGGTATAGAAGCTCAATTCAATTATATCCTTAACCTGTACGCCGTCTACGCTGCACAGCTTTTCGCCGGCTTTGATGCCTGCGTCCGCTGCCAAACTGTTCTTGCGTACACCACTAATAAGTCCTACCATTACAACTCCTTAAAAAAATGCAGATAATCAACCGTGAAAAGATTAGTCGTCAAATTATTATATCATATTAGCTTAAAGAATGCAAAAAGGGGACGCACTGACGTGGCCCCCTCATTACATAAATTTGCTTTTCTTCTACCCTCTGCGCCATCTGCACAGCTTCGCCAGCTCGTACCCGCGGCTGGCAATAAAGTCACGCGTTTCTCCCGTCACAATCAGCGGAACGTCACGCAGCTCCTTCTGCGTCAGGCAACCCAAAAGCAGCATATACTTCTGCAGTCCGTCCGCCAGTGTTTCCACATAGTCTGCGGCAGCGTCAACTCCCTGCTCCAGTACCAGACGCAAAAGCGGTGCGGTAATCCCCACCGCGTCCGCACCCAGAGCGAAGGCACGCGCTGCGTCACCTGCGGTACGGATGCCGCCGCTCGCCAAAAGCAGAGCATTCTGCGGCAGTGTCTGCTGCGCGTCAAGCAAGCTCCAGCACGTAGGCACGCCCCAGGCAGCAAACTCTTCCGTCAGCTCCACGCCCCGGCGCTTCGCCTCAATCGCTGGGAAGTTCGTCCCCCCTGCGCCGGCACAGTCAAAGGCTGTAAATCCCTGCTCCAGCAAAAGCTCGTACTGCTCTGCCGCAATACCGCAGCCTGTTTCCTTGACGATAACAGGCACGCTCACTGCATCACGAATCTGCACCAGGTTTGCCAAAAGTCCGCAGGTATCCTTGTCGCCCTCGGCCATCCACAGCTCCTGCGCGGCGTTGAGGTGCACCTCCAGCGCGTCAGCCTGCAGCATGTCAACGGCAGCCTGCGCCTGCGCAGGCGTAGCAAGAGCACTGATGTTACCGATAACAAGACCTTCGGCAAGCTCCTCGCGCACCACAGTATAGCTCGCGATACCGCTGCCGTCACGCACAGCGCCGAATTGCGAGCCTACAGCCATACCGATACCGGTTCTTGCCGCCACCTGCGCCAGCTTTCTGTTAATCTCCGTCACCGCATCTGTACTGCCGGTAATAGCATCAATGAAAAAAGGCAAACGCAGACGTTTGCCTAAAATTTCTACAGATAAAACAAAGTCTGCCGGATTAATCTCCGGCAGACAGTTGTGTAAGAAGCGGAGATCAGCAAGGTGCGTTGCCGCCGGGCCGTCGCCCAGCTCCAGTGCATATTGAATATGTTCTAGCTTACGCTTTGCACGTTGCATATCCTTCTCCAATTATTTTTCGAGGCTTTCCAGCTGCTCGGACAGGTTTTGGCTCAGGTGAGATTTTTTGCTGCCCATGTAGGAACGGAATTCGTTCTTTTCAGCATCACGTTTAACTTTGGAAATGCTCAGGCCGATTTTTTTGCTGTCCAGATCCATTTTAATGATTTCAGCTTTAACAACTTGGCCAACTTCCAGAACGTCGCTCGGAGCTTCGATGCGCTCAGGAGCGATTTCGGAAATGTGAACCAGACCTTCAACCTTGTCGCTCAGTTTAACGATAGCGCCGAAAGCCAGCAGACGAACAACTTCTACATCCAGAATGTCGCCGATGTGGAATTGAGAAGCTTCAACCTTCCAGGGATCTTCCAGAGTAGCTTTGATGCTCAGAGCAACACGTTTGTTTTCGCGGTCGATGCTCTTAACCAGAACGGTTACTTCGTCGCCTTCTTTAGCAACGTCAGCAGCTTTTACGCTACGGTCCCAAGACAGCTCGGTGTTGTGAACCAAGCCAACCAGGCCTTCGCCGATTTCAACGAACAGACCGAATTCAGCAACTTTTACAACCTTACCGGTGTATACTTTGCCTTCTTCAACAGAGTTGTAAGCAGCTTCTTCAGCAGCAGCGCGTGCTTCTTTAGCAGCAGCAATGCGAGCTTCTTTAGCTTCTTTGTAAGCTTTGCGTTTTGCTTCAGCTTCAGCTCTCAGCAGGTCGCGGCGGGAAACAACGATACGTTTTTTCTCCAGATCAACTTCGATGATTTCAGCTTCCAGCTCTTTGCCGACATAACCGGTGAAGTCTTCTACGCGGCGCAGTTCAACATGAGATGCGGGCATGAAGCCTTCAACACCTTCAACTGCAACACCCAGACCAACGATGTTTTTAGCTTTGTTTTTGATGATGCGCAGAACTTTAACGGTTGCCGGGCGTTTTTCGCCTTCGGGCAGCTCAGCAACATTTTTCCATGCAGCGTCGCGCTCAGCTTTGATTTTGGACAGACGAACAAAATCGCTCTTGGTGCTGCCAGGAACAACCTTAGCTTCTACTTCGTCGCCAACTTTGATAGAGTTTTGCAGTTCTTCAGCAGATTCGGTCTGGGACCATTCGGAATAAGGAATCAGACCATCATGTCTATATCCAAAAGATACATAAACGCCGTCTTTATCCAATTGAATAACGGTACCGTTGACAACTTTGCCAGGATATACCTCTACCTCCATACTTTCGTTGAGCATGCTTTCAAAATCCATGTTTTCCATTACTAAAATAGCCTCCTTAATTAAACGGTCCGGAGTCGATGCTCCTGCCGTGATTCCTATTTTATTGCAACCCCTTAGCATATCGCTGCTCAGTTCGCTTGCAGTCTCTATATGATATGCTTGCCTGCAATGCTGTTGCACCAGCTCGAAAAGATGCCTTGTGTTGGCGCTGTTGCGTCCGCCGATGACGATAACGGCATCCGACTCAGCAGCCAGCTTTACAGCCGCCTGCTGTCTTTGCGCTGTCGCCAGACAGATGGTGCGCTCCACACGGTATTCTCCCGGGCGCTGCTCCTGCAGTGCCTGCAATATATCATTAAATTTCTGCAGCTCAAAAGTCGTCTGGATGATTACTCCATAACGCTCCTGGCGCGGTACATAAGAGATATCTTTTATACATTCTACACAGATAGCGTTTTTTCCTGCCCATTTTAAAATACTTTTTACTTCCGGATGATTTTTTTCTCCGACTATTACAGGAAAATAGCCATCAGCTGCTGCCTGAGCAGCCTTTTGCTGTGCCAGGCGTACATTCGGACAGGTTGCGTCCAAAATTGTCAGCCCTTGTTTTTCTGCCTGCGCATAGGTTTCAGGCCCCTCGCCGTGTGAACGGAAGATAACCGTTTCACCGGGAGAGAACTGCTCCAGGCTGTCCTTACAGGCAATGCCATTAGATGCAAGCTCGGCAATCAGCTGAGGATTGTGTATCAACGGTCCCAATGTTGCACCCTGCACACGGTCTTTCGCAGCCTTTTGGGCCAACGCCACCGCGCGCTTCACACCATAGCAAAAACCACAGTGCTCTGCTACCTTAATTTCCATTATACATCTTCACCTGCCTGCAGCCTTGCAATGTGCTGCATCAGCTCTTCAGTCATTGCATGCAAAAATTCTTTGTTGACCACAGCGTCCTCAGGAAAAGGCATCGGTTTGCCAAAGCGCACCGTAACCTTCGGCCATATACGGCCGTGACGCTTGTAATCGGTACCGATGATGCAGGCCGGCACGATGGTTGCCTTCGCCTTGCTCGCCATCATCAGCGCTCCGGGCTGAGCCTTGCCAAGCTCACCGGTCTTGCTGCGTGTTCCCTCGGGGAAAATCGCCAGCACCTGACCGCTTTCTAGGATATCAATACCATGCTTGATTGCAGCACGGTCCGCACCACCGCGGCGCACCGGGAAAGCACCCAGAATTTTATAGATAGTGCCCAGAACCGGCACAAACAGCTCTTCCTTGGCCATAAAGTGGACCTTACGGGTTGCTGCCGTACCAAGTACAGGTGGATCAAGCAGACTCAGATGGTTGATCGCTATAACCAGCGGACCATCCTTGGGAATATTTTCTGTTCCTTCTACCTTCAATCGCAAAAAGATGGTAAAAAGAATTTTAAAGAGATTCTTCACTAAGGTATAAATCATTGTGCGCGCTCCTGCACCAGCTGTAAAATTCTCTCGGTAACCTCGCTGATGCCCATATCGGATGTATCCAGAAGCAAGGCATCCTCTGCCTGACGCAGCGGACTGATAGCACGCTCGCTGTCCTGCTTGTCGCGCTCGGCAATATCCGCCTGCAGCTGCTGCAGATCAACCTGCTGACCTTTGGCCACCATTTCCGCATAGCGGCGGTGCGCTCTTTCCTCAACCGAAGCAGTAAGAAAAATTTTCAGCTGTGCGTTCGGGAATACCACTGTACCGATATCACGGCCGTCCATCAGGACACCGCCTGCCTCGCCCATACGGCGCTGCTGGTCCACCATTGCCTCACGCACCGCTCCGATAGCAGCAACACGCGATACAATCGCCGTCACCTCGGGAGTACGGATAGCATCGGTAACCTCGGTACCGTCCACAAAAACACGATTGATTTTTGCCTCCGGCTTGAAGTCAATCAGCATAGTTTTGGATAAGCCGCTGATAAAGTCCTCGTCAAAAGGTTTGCCTGTCTGCAAAAACTTCCAGGCTACACTTCTGTACATGGCACCGGTATCAATATAGGCATAGCCTAATTTTTCGGCAGCCAGCTTCGCAATAGTGCTTTTGCCTGCACCTGCGGGACCATCAATTGCCACAACAATTTTCTTCATTCTACATAACCACACTTTATAATGTATTAGCTATCTATATAATACCATGTTTTACATGTATATGGATAGCCTAATTTAAGTCAAATTTATGAATTATTCTTCCGCAGCCGCCGCTTCGCCCGCAGCATGGCCGCTGCTAAACGCCGCCTGCAGATTATAGCCGCCGGTATAACCGTCAACATCCATAACCTCGCCTGCAAAGTACAAACCCTTGATGCGCTTGGATTCCATGGTCTTGGGGTCAATCTCCTTCACGCTCACGCCACCTGCGGTAACGATAGCCTCTGCAATCGGACGTGTTGCGGAAATGGTGATCACAAAATGCTTCAGCGTCTGCAGCAGTCTGTGACGCTCCTCGCGCGAAACCTGGTTGATGAATTTGTTCTCATCAACGTAGGACATATCCAGCACAACGGGAATCAGTCGCTGCGGCAGCAAATCCTTCATGCCGTTGAGCACCTGCTTACGGCTGTACTGCACAAAATCGCGCTGAATACGTGCATCCAGCTTTTCTTCGCTCAGCGCAGGCTTCAGGTCAACCTCCAGCTCTACATCCTTGCCTGCAGCCAAAGCGTCTGCGGCAAGATTGCTCAGCGAAAGCACAATCGGACCAGAAACACCGAAATGTGTAAACAGCATCTCGCCGAATTCACTGCCCAGCTTTACGCCGTCGGCCAAAAGTGTTGCCTGCACGTTGCGTAAAGATAAGCCCTGCAGATCATCAATATAAGGATAATCGCTTTCCAGCGGTATCAGAGAAGGCTTTAGCGGTACAATAGTGTGCCCCAGCTTCTTTGCCAACTTTGCGCCGCCGCCGTCGCTGCCTGTGCCCGGATAGGAGGCGCCGCCCGCAGCCAGAATAACTCTGTCTGCCTCGTACACGCCGTTGACCGTACGCACGCCGTACACATGGCCTTCCTTTACCATGATATCAATAACCTTGGTGTCAGCCTGCAGCTTGCCGCCGGCCTCGGTATAAATCCTTACCAGCGTATCGACTACATCCTTCGCCTTGTCGCTTACCGGAAAAATACGTCCGCCGCGTTCAACCTTCGTCGGCAGTCCGTTACTCTCCAATAGCAATACTATATCATCATTTGTGAACCTATGTAAAGCACTATTTAAAAATCTTCCGTTTCCGGGCAGATTTTTTATGAAATCGGGTATTTCACAAGCGTTGGTAATGTTGCAGCGTCCCTTGCCGGTAATGAGCATTTTCTTGCCCGGCACACGCATTTTTTCATAAATCGTTACCTGCGCTCCGCCCCAGGCTGCAGCAATACCTGCCAACAGGCCTGCCGCGCCGCCGCCTACAATCGCAACTCGCGTCATAGCTTAGCCGCCTTTCTGAGCTGAGATAATTCCTGCTCGCTCAGGCTGCGGAACTTGCCGCGTCCCAGATTGCTCAGCTGCAGCGGTCCCAGCTTGATGCGCTTCAAATCGCGCACCGGGAAGCCGATAGCGTCGCACATACGGCGAATCTGGCGGTTACGTCCCTCGTGGATGGTGATATCAAAAAGCGTAAAGCCACGCTCATGATCATAATCACGCAGGTTGACAATCGCCGGAGCGGTCGGGCCGTCCTCCAGCTTTACGCCCAAACGCAGCTGGTCCAGCTTTTCCTGCGGCACAATGCCCGGAACCTTAACGAGGTAGGTTTTGTTTACCTCATGGCTCGGGTGCATCAGCGCCTGTGCCAACGCACCGTCATTCGTCAGCAGCAGCAGTCCTTCAGTGTTGAAGTCCAGGCGGCCTACCGGGAAAACTCTCTCCGGCAGGTTCTGCACGAAATCGGCAATACTGCGGCGGTTTTGCGGGTCGGACATCGTGGTGACTACTCCCCTCGGCTTATAGAACATGTAATATGCCTTAGCCTCTTGGGCAATAGGCTTGCCGTCAACGCTGATGCGTACCTTTGATGCATCAAACTTGCAGCCCAGCTCGGTAACTACTTTACCGTTCACGCGGACGCGACCTGCCGTAATAATTTTTTCTGCTTCGCGGCGGGAGGCAACGCCTGCTGCCGCCAGAATTTTTTGTAAACGTTCTTCCATCTATCTCAGTTTTCCTTTGCTTCTAATGTATTATCAAGCTGCAGCACTTGCTGTGCGGCCTCTGCCTCATCCTCAGGCTTCGTTTCCAGCGGCGGCAGCTCCTCCAATGAGTTCAGTCCGAACACCATCAGAAATTTTTCTGTCGTAGCATATAAAATGGGGTTGCCCAAGGCCTTTTTGCGTCCTGCTTCCGCCACCAGACCAAGGTCCAGCAGTGTATTGAGTACGCCGTCAACCTTTACGCCGCGGATGGCTTCCATCTCTGCACGCGTCACCGGCTGCTTAAAAGCGACAATTGCCAGGGTTTCTAAAGACGCATTCGTCAGCTTTACTTCCTTTTTGCGTCCCAAGCCCAGCAATATGCTGTAGTAAACCGGCTTGGTTACCAGCTGAAAGCAGCCTGCTGTTTCACGCAGCATCAATCCCCTGCTTTCTGCTTCATAGGACTGCTTCAGCTCTGAAATAAGCTCCCACACCTGCGGCTTTTCCAGCTGCAGAAGGTCCGCAAGCTCCGCCACAGAAACAGGCTCACCTGCAGCAAACAGCACCGCTTCCAGTGCTCCTGTCATTTTGTCAAGATACATCGTTTGCTTCCTCCTGTCCCTGCTTGCCGAAGATATAAATCGGTGCAAAGCGCTGTGCCTGGCTGATAGTAATCAACCCCAGCTTCAGCAGCTCTAACACACCCAAAAAGCAGGCTACCTTCTCGGCAGGGCTGCCTGCGGTAAAAATCTCATTCAGCATAAAGCCCTGCGGCTGACGCTGCAGTTTTTGCAGAATATCTGCCATTTTATCCTGCACGCTATAGGCCTGCGGCTCGATAAAGGCTGCCGGCTTGCCGTCGGGCGCAGTCGTCATACCTGCCAAAGCCTTCAATAACTGCTGCACCGTACAGGGAGCAATAGTGCGCTCCACCAGATTGCCGAACATCGGCTCACGCTGCCAGTACAGGTCAGCGCTCTGCTTCATATCTGCCAAAGCAGCAGCGGCACGCTTGATGCGGCGGTATTCCACCAGCATCTCCACCAGCTGTTGGCGCGGGTCTGCTTCCTCCTCCTCGCCCTCAGCGGACTGCTTAGGCAGCAGCATGCGCGATTTAATCTGCAACAGCGTTGCGGCCATCACCAGAAAATCACTGGCGACCTCCATATCAAATTCACTCATGCTACGCAGATAGCTTATATACTGCTCCGTAACCGCAGCGATGGGAATATCATAAATATCTACTTTATCACGCTCGATAAGGTGCAGGAGCAAATCCAGCGGACCTTCGAACGCAGTCAGCTTCAACGATAAATCAGCCATGGCTTAGAACACTAAACCCAATATACCGTTTACCAGCATCATGTAGCCTGCGGCAAGCGGTCTGATAATCGCACCTGTAATACCGGTGAACACCAAAGCAATCAGAATATAAAAGCCGTAGCGTCCCACTAGATTGTCAAACTTCCAGGCCATAGACGGCGGCAAAAGCTCCGAAAGAATCTTGGAGCCGTCCAACGGCGGAACCGGAATCAGGTTGAAGAAGGCAAACCATACATTATATAACTGCATCCACAGCAAAAAGCGGTAAACGCCATCACTCAAAAGACCGAAGTGATTTAAAAACGTCATGAAGAATGCTGCGAGAAAGCACAAAAACAGGTTGGCTGCGGGACCGGCAAAGGAAACCTTAAGTATACCCTCGCGGCGGTTGCGGAAATTGCTGGGGTTAATTTCTACGGGCTTAGCCCAGCCGAAGCCGGCTACCACCAGCAGAATCGCGCCCAACGGGTCCAGATGCGCCATCGGGTTGAAGGTCATGCGTCCCATATAACGCGCAGTCGGGTCACCCATGCTGTCCGCACATTGCGCATGGGCATATTCGTGTATCGTAATCGCAAACAGCAGCGCAGGAATGCGATAAATCATTGTACTGAAATCGAGCATACTTTCCTCCGAGAAAAATTTATCAATAGATTTATTATACAACATCTTGTATTCCTACGTCAAAAAGAAAACGGAACCATCAGTATAAATTATGTGACAGTTCCGTAAACATTTACTTTTTTCTGCTGATTATTTTCTTATTTGCCTGTGAATTGCGGCGCCCGCTTTTCATAGAAGGCAGCAATGCCTTCCTTGCAGTCATCAGTACCCATCAGCAGTGCCTGGGTAGTTTCTTCGATTGCCAACACCTCGTCCAGAGTCAGGTCGTGGTCATTGAGATATTTCTTCGTCAGGCTGATAGACAGCGGAGCACTTGCTGCCAGACGTGCAGCCATAGCATAAACCTTGCCCTTCAGCTCTTCGTCTTCATAGACATCATTCAGCATGCCAAGCTCCTTGGCAGTTGCAGCGTCAATCAGGTCACCGGTAAACATCAGCTCTTTAGCCTTCAGCACACCGATAGCCTTCGGCAGGAAATACAGACCGCCGCAGTCGGGAATCAGGCCAACCTTGGCAAAGCTTTCGCCAAAGCGTGCCTTGGCAGATGCATACACCAGGTCGCAGGCCAACATCAGGTTAACGCCGGCACCGGCAGTAACGCCATTGATATAAGCAATAACAGGTTTAGGAATGGTAGTCAGGCGTTTGGCAACGTCGCCCACCTTAGCGATAAAGTCCTTCTTGGCAGCAACGCCCTCCAAGCCGTTCAGATAGCTAAGATCACCGCCGGCACAAAATGCTTTGCCGTTGCCGGTAAGTACGATAGCACGCACCTCAGCGTCGGCCGCAGCCTTGGTAATGGCAGCATGCAGCCCGTCAATCAGCGCGTCATTCATTGAATTCAAGCTCTTCGGACGGTTCATAGTAATCGTCGCAATATTGTTTTCCACAGCGTATAATACAGCTTCTTCCATGGGGAACACTCCTTTACACATGTAGTTTATATCATTAAGGATATTATAGCATAAAACCTTAAATGCGCCTACTATTTATCTAAAGATTTTATCTTTTACTGGTTTCTTCAATTTCTGCATTAAGTAAAGGTGAAAAGCGATGCCTTTAAGGCAACACATCAAGACTATCTTTCCCTCGCCTTTCATATCACTTGCCTTAATTCTATATAGGCATTTCATCTCCTAAATTCCGCGCATTTATCGCCTTCCAAAAATACTTATAAATTTTTCTAAAAAAACTGTTGACAAATAATTGCCATGCGAGTATAATAGTCTTCGTTGGTTGACTTACCAACCTTAATTCCCCGATAGTTCAGCCGGTAGAACACCTGACTGTTAATCAGGGCGTCGTAGGTTCGAGTCCTACTCGGGGAGCCAAGAAATTAAAGCTTCGAACTTTTAAGAGTTCGGAGCTTTTTGTTTTTCCCGAAATTGATTTATGATATAATAAGTATATCACTATTACCAACGAGGTATCTATACTATGACTTTGGAAAATAAATTAGGCATAACCAGCTCCGCCGAGCTGGCAACTCAGGAAGAGCGCTTAAGCAAAAAGCGTGCGTTAGAGCTTTTCGAAAGCGGTATGCTGGACAAGCTGGAGGCCGGCACCTTCAAAACGCTGCAGACGATTCATAAGCAGCTTTTTATGGATATTTACGATTTTGCAGGCAAGGTTCGCTCTGTAAACATTGCCAAAGGTGGCTTCCGTTTTGTTCCGGCCATGTATCTGCTCGATGCGCTGAAGCAAATTGAACGTATGCCGCAAAGCACTTTTGACGAAATCATCGAAAAGTATGTTGAAATGAATGTCGCCCACCCCTTTCGTGAGGGCAACGGCCGCAGTACGCGCATCTGGCTTGATCTTATTTTGAAGAAAGAGTTGCAGTTGGTTATTGATTGGAGCAAGGTTAATAAGGAAGATTATCTGTCCGCTATGGAGCGCAGTCCGATTAAGGACCTGGAAATCAAGTTTCTCTTAAAGAATGCTCTGACCGAGCATATTGACGACCGCGAGGTTTATATGAAGGGCATTGATGCAAGCTATATGTATGAAGGCTACGAAGAATTCAAAACGAAAGATTTATAAGCTTCGGCCTGCCGGTTTGCCTCAGTTACAGCAATGCAGCTGAGGTTTTTGGTTATTCTTTTAGTAATCCTTCATCAATCTTCCTTGCATACTAAAAATTTAATTGATATAATAGAAAAAGCTGAAAATTATATAAAAGGAGATTCTGTTTATGACCAACAACCATTCCAAGGGGCGTGCTATTGCTCTGCTCCCTATCGCAGTCTTTCTGCTGTTTTTTATAGGCTCAGGCCTGATTACCGGGGATTTTTACAGCATGCCTGCGATTGTAGGCTTTTTAATTGCTTTAATCATAGCCTTCCTGCAAAACAAAAATCTCAGCTTTGTACAGAAGCTGCGTCTTGCTTCTACCGGTGTGGGTGACGAAAACATTCTCACCATGTGCCTCATCTTCCTCGCCGCAGGTGCCTTTTCCGGCGCTGTCCGCGCTGCAGGCGGTGTAGAAAGCACTGTTAACCTCGGCCTTTCCATTCTACCGGGCAATATGGCGGTAGCAGGCCTTTTCGCTATAGGTTGCTTTATTTCCATTTCTATGGGTACTTCCGTAGGCACTATTACCGCACTTGCTCCGATTGCTGCAGGCATCAGCGACAAAACCGGTTTCCCTATGGCTATCTGCGCCGGCGCCATAGTCTGCGGTGCAATGTTCGGTGACAACCTTTCTATTATTTCCGATACCACTATTGCTGCTGTTAAAACTCAGGGCTGCGATATGCGCGACAAGTTCCGTGAAAACTTCAAAATCGTCCTGCCGGCAGCAATCATCACTCTTGGTCTGTTCTACTTCTTGGGCAACACCAACGAATATCAGGTCAACGGTAACCTCGACTACAGTCTGATCAAGGTTCTTCCCTATCTGTTCGTATTAATCGGTGCTGTAAGCGGTGTCAACGTTTTCGTGATTCTTATTATCGGTACTGTGCTCAGTATGCTGGTAGGCCTCGGAACAGGCATGTTCACTGCTACCAAAATGTTCACCCATGTCGGCAACGGCATTATGTCTATGTATGACATCACCGTTATTTCTATCATTGTAGCCTGCATCATCACTCTGATTAAGGAATACGGCGGTATTGATTTCGTACTGAACTTCATCAAGAGCCGTATCAGCAGCACCAAAGGCGGTGAGCTTGGTATTGCTGCTCTCGCTCTGCTTGTTGATATCTGCACCGCGAACAACACTGTTGCGATTGTTATGGCAGGTCCGATTGCCAAGGACATCAGCGAAGAGTTCGGCGTAACGCCTCGCCGCAGTGCTTCTCTGCTTGATATGTTCAGCTCCATGGGCCAGGGACTTATCCCCTACGGCGCACAGCTTCTGGCTGCGGCAAGCCTCACTGGACTTAACCCCTTCGCCATCATCCCCTACTGCTTCTATCCGCTACTGATGGGTATCAGCGGACTGATCTTCATCTTCATCAAGAATAAAGACTAAAAACAAGCCGTACTGCTATAAATTTACTGTAATAGTAAAAATCAAGCCGTACGGCTTTTTTCATGCTTTAATAACAACATAACGCCAACGCAAGAAGCCTGAGCAAACGCCCAGGCTTTTGTTGTATACAAAAACCCCGCCATTGTGGCGGGGGTAAAAAAAGCTTAAGCGGTGGGCAAAGAAAAAAAACTCCTAATGTGATAATATA